>ERZ891134.55-NODE-55-length-97146-cov-7.514631_pt1 | contig 97146 bp, 90 predicted proteins | sample MGYA00520888_ERZ891134 | MGnify/ENA primary metagenome ERZ891134 (study PRJEB32303, sample SAMEA104408692) | aquatic metagenome | biome: Brackish water; feature: Coastal; material: water | place: Baltic Sea | collected 2014-10-23 | depth 10 m ... | reverse complement strand
ATGTGGGAAAGTAACAGGGAGTTACATCTTTGAACACAGTAGAAAACTTCATCACAATGGAGTTGTCTTGTCCTCATCTTTTTGGGTCTCCCCAAATACTTCTGTTCCTCGTATGATTTCTGTTATGACTTCTTGTAGATGTTCTTTCTCTAAACATCCATCACTCCACATATATTGAAATACAGATACTATATCACACATCCTTCTTCCACGAAACTTTATACCTTCAATCTTTCCTTCCTTTAACCAAGTGAAGATGGTTCTTTTAGACACTTGGAGTTTCTCACTCAACTCCTCAACTCCCCACCATCGGTAATCTTTGAGGTCATCTACCATTTCCTTAAATACATCTTTCAACTCAACCACCTCATCTTGGAAAGGTCTTTTACTTTATCTACGATGTATGATTGTTGTGGAGTAGTGAGTTCTACATAGTTGTTCCAAGTTATACTCCATCTGTTGGTGTCTATATTACAGATGACGAGTGGAGAAACATTACCACTACTTTCATAGACAACTATATTGTCCTTCTGTGGTTCTCCTACGAACCCTATTAGTTTCTTATCTCCACCACGACCAATCCACTTGAAAGGAACAACTGAATTACTTTCATACATCAGTTGTGTCTTGTGGAGTTTTTCATTTAGAGAAAACGAATACTCGGGTAATACCTCTTTCCATCTTTTGTATTTATTGAGGAGTTCTTGTGTTTCTCTTGGTGGTATTCCGTTCTCTATTAGATAAGATTTAATACCATAATCGGTTGGGTTGTTGATTACACCTCTTTCTAATAGATGGTGGATGACGAATACATCGGTGTATTCCATTAAACCCTTTAATCCCATCTTTTGTAGTGTTTCTATTACACTATCTATTTCATATGATTTTATATCCATAGTCAGTTTATTTAGTTCTAACTATAAATATGTTCTTTTTCTTTTTTCCTCTCTTTACTTCACAATCTTCTTTTTGATTTTTAGGGGGTTGGATTTAACTTTGTAAAAAATTAAATAATGGAGTGTTTATGAAACAATTATGGGGTATGAAGTTCTTTTTTATTGGTATGATTGTATTGTATTTTGGGTTCCCTAATTTTGACCTAACAAAAGATTTATCATTAGTATATAAACTTATCATTTTTCTCATCATTTCGAGTTTTGATTGGTTAGAAAAGATTTGGAGGGAAAAAAGAAACAAAGAAGGTGAGGAGAGATAAATGGTAATTCTCAACAGAAAACTATTCTTTATCAGTTTGGTAATTCTACTTCTAACTATTTTTATAAGAAGTGTATTACCTCATCAAGTTTTATTTTATTTACTTCTTGGTGTAGGATTTATTGTAATGAGTTTTAGTTATATGACTTCTTTTTCAACACCAAAACAGAAGAGTTAAAGGAGTAAGATTTTATTATTTATTCAAATGGAGTAATTGTGTGAGAGAGTTTTTTATCAGAACACAGAACATCAGATGGATTAGTTTTACAATTCTGATTTCCATATTCGTTATTGTGAAACAACAAGATGTTGGATATATACTTTTTAGGGTCTTTATAGTTTCTATAATTGGTTATTACTTTGAAAGTTTGATGACTTCAAAGTATGATGACTTACTTTAAACCCATACCAAAAACTAATGTCTAAATTAAAAACCTTTTTTCCCGTGTTTTTTGGATTTTACGAGTTGTTAAAAAAATATACTAATGGAAACCAATACTTAGTCATTATTGGTGTTTCAGTATATATGTTTTTTGAAATCTTTGGTTATAGAATAAGAAAAGAGTTATGGGATAGTGGAAATACACCCTTAATTATTCTCTACTACTCACCATTAGTTTTGATTTCATTATACCTTTTCTATAATTACCAAAAAGAGTTAAACAAAAAGATTAAAGAAGAAGAAATGGGTAAAAATAAAGAAGGAGAGGAGTAAGGTTATGAGAAAACTGAAAGATATATTTACCAATCAAAAAGAATTACCACAATGGGTATTACCACTTGTTTTCCTTGTTTGGATATTTTTGGAAATAACTGAATACGGAGATAGACCTTTTGTTGAAGGAATTATGGAAGACCCATTAAATCTCTTCATTGTATTGGGTGGTTTCATTTTCCTAGTGATTATCTATTTTGTTAAACAAAAAGAGAAAAAGAAACAAACAAACCCCCAAACAAAATAGTAGTTCCTTTTACTTCACTTTCCCATAGGGTGAAAAAAGTATTTCCGTGATTTTTTTGAGTTCTAACCCACTTAAAGGGAAAGTTTCATATATATTTTGGACTTCCTTTTACTTCATTTTCCATATGTGATTACCCTACCGAGATATGGTAATACATACGACCCCACCTAACTCGTTGTTATTCAATTACTTACAAGAAACCAACCCATTTATCATATAGGTTAGGTGTCTATTTTTATACAAGTTAGGGTGTTTTATACAAGTTAGGAGAACCGATTTAGTATAAGTTATACTCTAACTTGTATATAAATGATGTGTGTTGGGGTATAGGTGTGTTGTTTTATATTACAATAAAACATAACACACAAAAACAGGTCTCTATACCCCATTAAACTTGGTTTTTAGTGTAAAATGTATTATATTATGTGTGTGATAAAAAACAATACACTAAACAAGAGATATGAAAGTAAAGTATAACAGAGTATCCACATTACAACAGAGTGGAGAGAGGTTTAAGGTAGATAAAGACCACTACGACAGAACCATTATGGATAAAGTAAGTGGAGTTATTCCATTTAAGGAAAGAGAAGGTGGTAAAGAGGTGGTAGAGTTGGTTGAAAAAGGACAACTCACAGAGTTAGTAGTAGAAGAGTTGTCAAGAGTTGGAAGGAACACTGGAGATTGTATTAAAGTATTGGAGTGGTTAGAGGAGAATAAGGTAAATGTAGTTGTTAGAAACATTGGTCTTCAATCACGACCTAATGGAGTTAAAAATCCAATATGGAAAATGATTACTTCCGTAATGTCTTCAATCTATGAGATGGAGTTGGAGAACATTAAAGAACGAACTAAACACGGACGAGATGTCTATGTTAGAAATGGTGGGGTATTAGGGAGACCAAAAGGAACAACTGAAAATAATAAGACCTATTTAGAGAAGAGTAGGTCAAAAGAGATAATGAAATACCTAAAAATGGGTATGAGTGTCCGTGAAACTTCTAAACTTGTTGGTTGTTCTACTACAAGTGTTATGAAAGTTAGAAAGTTGATGAAGACAGAATTAGAACTTGTATAAAATCTGTATAAGTTGTTGTTTTAATGTAATTTAACTTGACTTTTACCTAACTTTTTCGTAGTTTTATTATAGGTTCTTGGGGGTTCTCTCCTTGAACTTGAAATCACCTCGACACACGGAGGATTGGGATTAAGGGAGAGTATATTTTTTATATAAAAAATGGGGTAATCTAATCTATGAAAGACCTTCTAAAACAAATCAAACCACAACTCCCATCTAATGATGGTATAGTTATTGAGTTAGAACTTGACGATAAGTCGTGTGAAACACTTGTAATCCACACATTAGATGACCTAACCGATACAGAAGACCATTTACAATACCATATAGATAAAAAATCATTAGTAAAGGTGAGTATTGTAGAATAAAAAACGAAGGAGTGGTATGGGAATAATTATATGAAAAAGACCCACACCAACGAAAAGTTAAAACCCCAAAGGTAATGAGAAACTCTTTGAGTAAATCCCCCTTCTCTCCTCGTTAAACCCACATTAGAAACATTATATATAACTTTTAGTTAGTGTCTTTTAGAACTCAAATATGGAGTTCCTACAACCCATTTATACCCTATTAGTGTGTGAAAACTTCACAGAAAAAATTGGTATTCAGTAGATAAATACAAAAGGGTAATTTTCTCTTCTTACAGAGTGGTTGAGTTGTGTGTTATATAGATAATCTATCAACTCAACTATTTACTTCATTACCCTTCTTTTGATTACACCACCTATATATATGTTTTTCTCTTTGGGAAATGATTTATATAAATGACCTTTCCCACTCTATCAGGTCTTCGACATAAACATATTTTTGTTGAGGGGTGATTTCTACCATAGGAAACCCTTTTGTTTTCTTCCAATTACAAAGTGTCCTTTCACTTTTAAGACCATACATCTTTTTTAGGTCTTCTACATCTAATCGTTCTTTTTTAATCTGTTGTATTGTATCCATATCCATATTGAGAGTTATTTTTATAGTGTTAGTTAGTCCATTTTAGTTGGTGTGTATATAAATATATACTTGGTTTAATAAGTCGGTTCGTATCCCATCTCTTGGAGTATCTCATCCAACATTAGGTCTTCTTCTAAATCCTTTATCACTTCTTCCAAGTCCAACTCTTCTTCTTCTTCCTCTTCTTGGGTTTCTAATCCTAATTCATCCATTAGTTCTCGTAGGTCTTCATAGAAATCATCATCATCTTCATCATCAAGGTCTAATGGTTCATAATCTCCTTTTAACCTCATAGAAGATATATTCCTATCTTTTGTATGTTTTGGTGTTGGTTGGACTACTGAAACCATTTCGTTAAATAATTCTAAATCTAACTTCTGTTCTTCTGTGAGTGGTATTCCACTTCTCTTCATCATCACTAATTTCTTTATGTGAGGATGTATGTTCTCATTAAATAAATGTTTTGTTTCTACTCTTGTATTCATCTTTATTCTCCTTTTCTATAAGTATTCCACTTTCTACCATTTGGATATAATCTTCATACTCTGTGTTATTCTCTTGGTAGAAGTATCCATCTCTTGTTGTATTCATATCAGTTGTATTCTTTCGGTATAGAAAGTTTCCATACTTATCTCTTACATATCTACTATCGTATTGTCTTTCCATCATACTAATGTCCTTACATTACAACTGGATTTAGTTTCTAAATAGTAGTTTGAGTTCTCGTGGTAGGGATGAAGGTGTATTTCTCCCCACTTACCAAAAATCCCTTCTAAACCCTTTGATTTGTCTAACTCATATACTTTACCATCTCCACCAATAAAGGTGTTTAATCGGTCTATTAGGTTGGTATAATCGTTGAAATCTACTATTAGGTGTGAGTGGTATTTATTAGAAGAAGTGTATTTGTTCGGGTCTTCTTCTACTACAAATGTAGTATTTACCTTATCCTTCTTTTTAAGTTTAGAGTGAAGGGTGAATACTTCTTTTTCTAATAATCTCTTATTGGTTCTATACTTTCTTCTAATCATTAAACATAGTTTCATAACTGATTGAGTGGTGTTAGTAGTAGTAGTTATAGATACACCATAACCATATACACACCGAGTGTTTTTATTCATTAAATGTTTCTGTTTTTACCTTCTGTTTCCTCTACTCACATAGAAATGTGGATTAGGATTTTCACCACTTATACATATATAAGTATGTGGTTTTAGAGAAAACGGAAGAAAAAATCTGTATTTTTTTGAGAAAAATGAAGATTAGATGAGTTAAATAAAATATAAACAACAGAGTAGGGGAGGTAGGAAACTTAATTATTCGGTCATCATTTTATTTATTTCAGTCAATATATCTCTTGTTTTTAGTTTCTTTGATTGACTTATAGAGAGTTGTTTAGATGTATGTAGATAATAATTTTCTATTGTTTTTACAGAGTTTCTCGTCATCTGTGATAAATCTAAAAAGGATGTTTTTTGAGTATGTAGTTGAAAGTTTATCATCATATCCCTTAAATCGTGTGTAGATTTTATACCATAATCTGTTAGTTCGTATCCTTCTAATATGTGTCTCTTAAACCATCTTCTCAAAGTATCTACATTAGTTGGTATTAGTAGTTTTTCAGTTGAGTATATCATCTTTATTACATCAACTATATTGGTTAGATATGTGGGTTTTTTGTGGTTTTCTCTGACTAACTCTGTTTTGTATTTCACCACTTCATTTGGTTCTACCCAAGAATACACATCAAAATCTATATTTACTGAACCCTTCTTCCTCTTCCATAGTATATCTACGATATACCCATCGTTTTCTGTTTTAGTTAGATATGAATACCCACTTTTTTTGGTATGGTGTTTATTCATTAAATCTATGTTGTTATAGGTAGTCAATAACTCACCAATTCTAAATCCATATATCAGTTGTAGTAGTGATGTGAAGAATACAATTTTGTGATTAGGTATATCTTCACCTTTTATATGACTTCTCCATACTGACCTTACTTCCTTACTACATATTTCAAGTAATCTAAAATACCTATCCTCTGTATAGAAGTCGGGTAGTTGTTTATCTCTAACATTTTGAGAGAACTGACTTTTAATAAACTTTCTTGTAATGGGGTGGTAGTTTATTACTCTTTTACCATTTGATGGTTCCACCAATTCATCTAAAAACTGACGAAGATGAACCAAGATTACTCTAATGGAAGATTTTGATAAATCACTTTCTATTAGATATGAAATGAAGTTTGATACATATTCCTTAAATGTTTCTCGTTCAACATCTTCTATACTGATTGGTTGTTCTTCAACATAACCTCTAAACTTCCTAATATGGGAAATGATGTCTTGTATTGTTTTTTTAGTTCGTTCAACACCACGAGTGTTTGTCTCTCCTTCTTTTCTCAACCATACTATGTAATCGTCTATTACCTTGATTAGTGTTGTTTTACTTTCTGTATTAGATTGTTTCCTAATCTTTCTTTTTAGGATTTTAGTGGAGTTCATAAATGAACTTTCTTCATTACCCTTATCTAAAACACTACATAGATAAATCAACCTATTTTTACTTCGTGTTGATTTTTGGAAATACCAATAATAACCCTGTCCTCTTCTGTGTATAATAAAACTACCATTAGGTATTGTTTCTTCTACATTGGTTAAGTATCTTTGTATCCCTTTGGAGAACCCAAATTGTTCTTTATTCATATTGAAAAGTATTCAGTCATTTATAGATTTCTAAAATCTAATAAAAACCCGATGTGAATACAAAAGTGAATACAAAAACAATAACGACAATCATAAGTTGTTGTCTTCCAGGGGATTACAGAAGGTCCGGTAGTTCAGTTGGTTAGAACGCCTGCCTGTCACGCAGGAGGTCGAGGGTTCGAGTCCCTTCCGGATCGCAAAAGCCCTGAATTCAGGGCTTTTTTTTTATCCTGTGTTTTACTCGTCAAACACCTTAGCCAATCCAAAGATGGATATATTTCCAACATACGATGTAATTGTTGTCGGCGCAGGTCATGCCGGTAGTGAAGCTGCTGGTGCTGCTGCTGAATTAGGCGCTAACACCTTGTTAATTACAATGAACTTGGAGGCTATAGCAAAAATGTCATGTAACCCCGCAATGGGTGGGGTGGCCAAAGGGCAACTAGTACGGGAAATTGATGCACTTGGTGGTCTTTCTGGTATTGTTAGTGACCGCTCGGCGGTTCAATTTAGGATGCTTAATCGTAGTAAGGGTCCGGCTATGTGGAGCCCTCGTTGTCAAAGCGACCGTATGCTATATGCGCAATATATGCGGGAAGAACTTGAGAAAAAACAAACACTTACGTTTCGGCAAGATAATGTTGTAGACTTAATTATCGAGGACAACGAGCTTAGGGGTGTTGTAACTCAAACCGGTCAACGTTTCAAGTCCAAAGCGGTCGTACTTACGAGTGGAACTTTTTTGAACGGCTTAATTCATATTGGTGAGATGAATTTTGGAGGTGGACGATCAGGGGAACGTGCTTCTGTTGGAATATCTGCAGCCCTTGAAAGACAGGGATTTACAATAGGCAGGTTAAAAACAGGAACGCCGCCGCGAATCGATGGTAGGTCAGTTGACTACGGCCCGCTTGAAATTCAGTATGGTGACGATGAGCCAACTCCTTTCTCCTATTCAACAGATATCCGTGAACTTCGTGAAAAGGAACAGCTTACTTGTTGGATAGGATATACGAATGATACCGTCCATGAAAAGCTTAGAGAAGGATTTGATAGAAGTCCCATGTTTAATGGTCGAATTAAATCAGTTGGGCCTAGGTACTGCCCTTCTATTGAGGACAAGATTAATCGTTTTGCAGACAAAGATCGTCACCAACTATTTTTAGAGCCTGAAGGATGGAATACCTATGAAATGTATCTCAATGGGTTCTCCACATCGCTGCCTGAGGACGTTCAATACCAAGCATTGAGGACGATACCAGGCTTTGAAAAAGCTGTAATGCTTCGACCCGGTTATGCTATCGAGTATGATTACTTTCCGCCGCATCAAATTAAACGAAGCATGGAAACTAAGCTGATAGCTGGATTGTATTTTGCGGGGCAGATAAACGGGACAACGGGATACGAAGAAGCCGCTTGTCAAGGACTAATGGCCGGAATAAACGCGGCTTTAAAAGTTAGTGGAAAGGCTGAATTTATTTTGAAGCGTTCCGAAGCTTATATAGGCGTTCTAATTGATGACCTTATCAATAAAGGTACAGAAGAGCCTTATAGGATGTTTACCTCCAGGGCCGAACATAGAATATTGTTACGACAAGACAATGCCGATCTTAGGTTAACACCCAAAGGGTATGAACTAGGATTGGTTTCACGTGAAACCTATGAGCGCTTTAATAAGAAGAGGCAGCAAATAACTGAATTAATGTCACTGCTTCACAATGAAACTGTACGGCCTGAATCGCTTAATGACTATCTTTTATCAACGGGTACTACTGGTTTAAAACAGCCGGTTAAGGCGCATAGCGTTTTGCCTAGACCGGAGGTAAGTATAGACGATCTTCTAAAAGCAGATGAATCGCTACGTGCTAAAGTCTATGATATTACAGATAATAAACTGGTCTTAGAGCAGGTAGAAATACAAATCAAATATGCGGGCTATATAGAAAAAGAGCATGACATGGTTAGGGAGCTAGGGAATAAAGAACAGATTAACTTACCCGAAAACCTTGATTATGAACGAATAAAAAGCCTTTCTACTGAGGGAAGGTTGAAGATGCAAAAGATAAAACCGGAGACCTTAGGTCAGGCCAGTAGAATTAGCGGCGTTTCTGCTAGTGATATATCGGTATTAATGGTTTATTTAAAGCGGTTTTAACTATATGAATATGGCGTCTGTTAAGATTCGGCCAGTGGATAGCGCGCGTTATGTCGAGATAAAAAAGTTGTATAAACATAATCTCGCATCACTAAACAACTATATTGAAGAATTACAATGGTGGAATAAAAGAGTGAACCTTGTTAGTCGCGATGTTTCACGTGAAACACTTGTGAAGCACGTTGAGCACTCTTTGCTGTTATTGTTAGTGCCAATAGTTAATGAAGCGGCCAATATATTTGATGTTGGTACGGGCGGGGGGCTACCGGGGATGCCGTTAGCAATATGCCGCGCAGATCACTCCGTGCAGCGCATCGTGATGAACGATAAAGTAGAAAAAAAAATTTGGGCTGTTAAGCAGATGATAAAAAAACTGGGTATATCTGGGGTTGATGCAATAGCCAAAAACGCTTCGACGATTACCCATCGTGACATTGGAAGTGTTTCACGTGGAACAACAGGGGAGTCTTCGGTGAGTGTTTGTATTACTAAGCACGCGTTTAAAGTTGATCAGCTTCTTGACCTAATATCACCTGAGTTTGTTAACGAATTTGTTTTTTTAAAAGGGCGGGCAGAAGCAATAGAAGAAATAAAGAGAGTGAAGGAGCCGGTAAGCGCGGTTATTTATAGCTTAGATGAAATAGATGAAACGGCTTTTTATCAGGGTAAGGCGATCGTCCATCTTAGCCGTTAATATGTGTTTAGTTCAATAGGAGTATATCGTGAACAGTGCAGAAAGAAGACTAAAGCTTATTTTGTTGTTACAAAGGCCTGGCGGGAAAAAGACAGTCCAAGAACTGGCAGATATTTTTGGGGTTAGTAGAAGGACTATTTTTAGAGACTTTAATGCGTTATCAGAAATTAACGTCCCTATTAATTATGACCGGTATACTGGCTACGGATTGGTTGAGGGGTACAAAATGCCACCCCTTATGTTTAACTCAAAAGAACTAGCCACAATAATGGTAGGCCTGAATTTTGTTAAGTCACAGGTCGATCAACAGATGGTACAGGATGCCACTGGGGTTGAGTTAAAAATAAAAAATGTTTTACCAAATGAGCTAAAGACACTCATGACTTCTTTGGAAGAGCATACAATTGTGGATCCTTATTTGCGGTTCAACAGCCACCAAAAGAAGGGCGGGGATTGGTACCTAATTAGCGCAGCTATAGCAGATAAAAAAAGAATGCAATTCACATACACTACAAAATCAGGGGAGCGATCAACACGGAAGATCGATCCTTATTTATTGGTTTATTTTCAAGATCACTGGAACGTGGTAGGTTGGTCACACAAACGGGGTGATATACGTAGCTTTATACTCGATAGGGTGGTGTCACCGGTTATTTTAGAAGAAAATTGGTTGCAAAAACCAAAAATGAACGTAGACGCATTAATTTTTCGATTTAACGAACAAAAAAAATTAGTGGTACTGGAGGTCGAAAATTCTGAGATAGAACGAATGAGGGCGATTTTACCGGCTAAAATAATTAAGTTAGAAGAGGTTAAACTTAAAAAAATTAGGTTGTGTTTTGAGTTTGATAATATGCCCTTTTTGAATCAGTGGCTTTTACAGTTTGGTACTTCTGTAAAAATAATCAAGCCTGAAACATTAATTTCTTTGCAGAAAAAAACACTTCAGGCCATGATTAATAATCTAGAACAGAAAGAGGAAGCGTAGGTATTATTTATTAGCTCTCTGTTTCGTTCACCTCATCCGCGTCTCCACCTTCTTCCTCTTCGTTGACAACTCGTGTAACCGCTGCAATAGAACCATCTGAGTCTAGTCTCATGATTCGTACACCCTGTGTGTTTCGGCCCATAGTTCGAATGCTACCACAGTTCATTCGGATCACTTTCCCACGCTGAGTGATTACCATTAAGTCATCTTGGTCGGAAACTTCTTTTAAGGCTATTAGGCCGCCAGTTTTAGGGGTGGTTTTGAGGGTTATGACCCCCTTACCGCCACGACTTTGTTCACGATAGTCATCTACTAATGAGCGCTTACCAAAACCATTTTCAGAGATAGCTAGTACAGTAGCTTCATGTGTATTTTTTATGATAACCATGTCAACAATAGCATCATCTTTACCGAGAGTCATTCCTCTCACGCCTGAGGTGTTACGGCCCATCTGTCGGACATCTGTTTCATGGAAACGGATGGCTCTACCGTTACTATTTGCTAAAATAATATTAGAGTCTCCGTCAGTTAGCTCGGCCGCTAATAAACTATCATCGTCTTTAATATTTATGGCAATAATACCGTCTCTTCTAGGTCTGCTGTAAGCCTCCAAAGAGGTTTTTTTGATTTGACCATTGACAGAGCACATGACAATGGATTTGCCTTTTAGGTATTCCGGATCATCTAGTGATTTTACAGGAACGAACGCTTTAATGGCGTCATCTTTGTTAATTTCAATCAGGTTGACGATTGCTCGGCCCCGTGCCAATCGACCGCCTTCAGGTATTTCGTACACCTTAAGCCAATAACACTTACCGCTTTCACTAAAGAAAAGTATGTAATTATGATTAGTAGCTACAAATAAATGCTCTACATACTCTTCCTCGCGCGTAGTGGTACCTTTCATGCCCTTGCCCCCGCGTCGCTGCCTTCTATAACCACTTAACGGCATTCTCTTGATGAAGCCTTTATTCGATATAGTCACAACAACATCTTCATCTGCAATCATATCTTCGACACTAAAATCTTCAGCCGAGTAGACTATTTGTGTACGTCGCTCGTCACCGTAGCGTTCTAGAAGATCATCTAGTTCTGTTTTAATAATAGAATATTGCTCTGACCGGTCTGAAAGTATTACACGATATTCGGCAATTTTTTCAACAATGCCGTTATACTCTCCATCAATCCGTTCTCGCTCCAGTCCGGTTAGTTTTTGAAGCCGCATTTCAAGAATGGCTTTGGCTTGGATATCCGTTAAGGCAAAGTTTTTTCGTAATTCTACATTGGCTATTTGAGGATTCTTAGATGCGCGAATAATTTTGATAACCTCATCTAGGTTATCAAGTGCTATTTTTAATCCTTCAAGTATATGTGCCCTTGCCTCTGCCGCTTCAAGATCATATATAGTGCGCCGTATGATAATCTCAACACGGTGCTCTACATAGTGTCGAATCAACTCTTTAATATCCATCACCTTTGGTCTTCCCTGAACTAAGGCCAGGTTAATGATACCAAAGGTTGTTTGCATTTGGGTGTATTTGTAAAGTTGATTTAATACTACCCCAGCGTTCGCTGATCGCTTGAGTATAATAACAACACGCATACCCTCGCGATCACTTTCGTCCCGTACTTCAGAAATTTCCGTGATTTTTTCTGTGTGAACAAGCTCGGCAATTTTTTCAATTAGAGTGCTTTTGTTTACTTGGTATGGTATCTCGGTGATAACTATTTGTTCTCGACCACCTCGCAACTCTTCGGTATTGGCCCGAGCCCTGAGTGTAACCTTGCCCCGTCCGGTTTCATAGGCGTCTTTGACACCTTCATATCCATATATGATACCCCCAGTAGGAAAATCTGGCGCGGTAATGTGTTTCATGAGTTCTTTAACTTCGATCTCTTGATTATCGATAAACGCTTGAATACCGTTAATGACCTCTGTTAAGTTATGCGGAGCCATGTTAGTGGCCATACCAACAGCGATACCAGAAGCGCCATTAATTAACAGATTAGGTAGTGCGCCAGGTAATACCGTTGGCTCAAGAAGGGTATCATCAAAGTTAGTTTGGTAATCTACCGTGTTCTTGTTGATGTCAGTCAAAAGCTCTTCTGCAATACGATCCATGCGCACTTCCGTATAACGCATAGCTGCGGCAGAATCACCGTCAACAGAACCAAAATTACCCTGCCCATCGACTAAGGGATAACGTAACGAGAAATCTTGGACCATTCGAACAATAGAGTCGTAAACGGCAGAGTCACCATGTGGGTGATACTTACCTAAAACTTCCCCTACAATACGGGCGCTTTTTTTATACCCTCGATTATGAAGCATGCCAAGATCATTCATCCCGAATAGGGCGCGCCTATGTACAGGTTTTAAACCGTCCCGCACATCGGGCAGTGCCCTGGAAACAATAACTGACATCGAATAATCGATGTAGGACGATTGCATTTCATCTTCAATTGTTATGGGAATTATTTTTTCTCTAGCCATTCCAGAAATATATTATAGGTGTAAATTAGTTAGCGAGTGCGTCTACTTTGTCGCGGTGTTAGATATCGAGATTTGCGTATTTAGCATTACGCTCAATGAATTCACGACGGGGGGTAACATCGTCACCCATCAATGTTGAAAACATTTTATCCGCTCCAGCAGCGTTCTCAATAGTTACTAGCTGTAACGTTCGTGTTTCAGGGTCCATGGTGGTTTCCCATAACTGGTCAGGGTTCATCTCCCCAAGTCCCTTGTAGCGAGATACATCAAATTTTCTTTTAGATTTCTTTAGCTCTTTAATGAGTTTATCTCGTGTGTCGTCATCCCAAGCGTAATCGATGTTTTTACCAGCTGTTATGCGATACAGTGGTGGGGTGGCAATATATACATGTCCCAACTCTACAATAATCCTCATATATCTATAGAAAAATGTAAGTAGTAAGGTTCTAATATGAGAACCATCCACATCAGCATCGGTCATAATGATGATTTTGTGATACCGCAATTTGTCGAGATCAAACTCTTCTTCCGAGTGACCAAGCCCTGCACCAAGAGCAGTTACCATAGCTTGAATTTCTCGGTTCTCAAGAATTTTGTTAATTTTTGCTTTTTCGACGTTTAATATTTTCCCCCGTAATGGCAGAATGGCCTGAAAGCTACGGTTACGCCCCATTTTGGCAGACCCCCCCGCAGAATCACCCTCAACCAGATAAATTTCACTGTGTTCAGGGTCTTTAATGGAACAATCGGCTAGTTTACCAGGTAGCCCACCCCCGCTCATTACACTTTTGCGCTGTACCAACTGCCTCGCTTTACGAGCGGCCTCTCTGGCCTCTGCAGCTAGTACCACTTTCTCAATTACTTTTTTTGCAATCTTTGGGTTTTGCTCCAAGTATTCATTTAGCTGATCGTATACGGTCACTTCAACGGCGCTTTGAACTTCTGAGTTACCAAGCTTTGTTTTAGTTTGACCCTCAAACTGTGGCTCTGCTACTTTGACACTTAATACGGCCGTGAGCCCCTCTCGAAAATCTTCCCCAGAAATAGCAACTTTGCTTCCAGATTTAATGATGTTGTTCTTTTCCGCGTAGCTTTTTAACGATCTAGTTAGCGCTCTACGAAAGCCAGAGACGTGAGTCCCGCCTTCTCGGGTATTGATATTATTTACATAAGAGTGAACATTTTCGGAATAGGAGGTATTGTACTGAATAGCCAAGTCAACAGGGACGCCCTCCACTTCTCCACTAATATGTATGGGCTCGGGTGTAATTCCTTCTCTGCTTTCGTCTAGATAACTAACAAAATCCTTTAACCCGCCTTCGTAATGATAAATGGCCTTACCTAATTCAGGATCGTCTTCTCTTTCATCAACCAGTTCAATAGTGACTTCTGGATTGAGGAAGGCAAGCTCTCTCATCCGGTCAGCAATAATGTTGAATTTAAATTCAGTGGTTTGGGTAAAAATAGTCGAATCAGGCAGAAAGGTGATAATGGTCCCCGTTTTATCCGTTTTACCCTGATTAACTAAAGGGGTATGCGTAATCCCTTTTTCAAAACCCATTTTATGGATTACACCATCGCGGTGAATCTCTGCATTGAACCAGGTGGATAGGGCATTCACACAGCTAACACCAACCCCATGTAGTCCGCCGGATACTTTGTAGGTGTCTTTATCAAACTTACCACCGGCGTGAAGCTTAGTTAACACAACCTCTACGGCGGGTAGGCCAAGTTTTGGATGCATATCAACGGGAATCCCGCGGCCGTTATCCGTAATTTCCATAGAGCCATCTTTTTTTATGGCCACAGTGATATAATCACAATGCCCAGCAAGGGCTTCATCAATGGAATTATCTACTACCTCAGTAATAAGATGGTGTAAGCCTCGTTGCCCGGTATCTCCAATATACATGGCGGGTCTCTTTCGAACTGCTTCTAAACCTTCTAAAACCTGAATATTCGACGCTTTATAGTCGTTTTTGTTAGTTGTAGCCATAAATTTATTAGGGTCGCGTTGTAAGATGATCGTATTTACCAATGAAAATAGCGTTTATAGCGCCAAAAACAAAAAAAGTCAGGGTTATAATCGAAAATATCAGAGATGTGAGCGCAGGGGTCAAATTTGAGGCCTGAAGCACAAGAAAATCAATGTGGATAACCGTTGAAAAGTGTGGAAAACCGCTGTGTTTGTGTTTTTTTACCCTAAAAGTCGTTGTTTTTTGAATTTTATAGCTCTATCTTTGGTGTCTATCTCAAAAAATTCTAGAACTAAAAACATGTCGCGAAGAGACGATATTACAGGAAGAAAAGCAATGAACGGTTATCGTTCGTCAAAGGCGAACAATAAAACCAAACATCGCTTTCATTTAAATTTACAGAAACGGAGCTTCTATCTTCCAGAAGAAGATCGATGGGTTACTTTAAAAGTGTCCGCAAAGACCCTCCGCACCATCAACAAAAAAGGTATTTCGGCTGTATTAAAAGATGCACGTCGAAGAGGAACCTTACTTAAAAAGGTATAAAAGATGGCAAAAGGTAATAGAGTACAAGTTATTTTAGAGTGTACAGAGAAGCCAGGTAGTTCTCGATATGTCACTACAAAAAACAGAAGAACCCAAACTGAGCGTATGGAAATGAAGAAGTATAATCCTGTTCTTCGTAAGCATACCCTTCACAAAGAAATTAAATAATATAGAACCATGGCAAAGAAGCAAGTATTCGGTTCAGAAGCACTACAACAAAAAGCCTCTGCTCGTAAAATGGCAAAGGTAGTTGTTTCTACCAAAAACGATAGTGGAAAATATAGCTACAAAGAGGTTATGATAGACCAAGAAAATGTGGCAGAATTTTTGTCTAAGAAGAAATCTTAATCCTGTTTCTCCGACATTATTAAAAAGGTTATGCATTTGATTGTATAACCTTTTTTTTTGCCTATTTTTTAGGGGAATATGATTGTTGACATGCAGTCAAACCAAACAATGTTTAATTCAAGTAATCCATGAACGTTAAAGAGACCATATTAGCCGATCTAATTACAGCGATGAAAGCAAAAGATTCGAAGCGCTTACAAGTGCTTAGAAGCCTAAAGGCTAAATTACTTGAGAAAGAAATTGAACAACGTTCGGGAGGTAAAGCAGAACTTTCGAATGAAGATGCACTTGCGGTCCTAACAAAAGCAGCCAAGCAACGTAAAGAATCAATAGATCAATACACCGCAGGAAATCGATTGGATTTAGTAGAAGCGGAAAAAGCAGAGTTAGAAATAATAGAGTCCTATTTACCGGCACCTATGTCAGAAGATGAAATCATTGAGCTTATTGATACTCAAATAAATAAGGTTGGCGCCACTGGTATGCAAGATATTGGCAACGTAATGGGACCAATAATGGGCCAACTTAAGGGTAAGGCTGACGGTTCTTTAGTTAACAAGCTAGTAAAGCAGAGATTAGGGAATTAACACCTGTCGTTAATTAATTAATGGAGTTTGTATGGAATATATAGTAGATATATTTATAGGCGTACCCCTACTTTTTTTGGCTTATAAAGGTGCGGTTAATGGTATAGTTAAGGAAATACTGAACATCGTTGGTTTGGTATTGGCGGTTTATATAACCTTTAATTACATGGATATTGCAGCAACCTATGTAGCCGCTTTATTTGAAGATGGCACCCAAAGCTTTATTCCCTTTCTAGCTGGCGCTATATTATTCATTATAGTCTTATCTATAGTTTCTTTAATAGCATATTGGACACGAGAGTGGTTAGATGCTGTAAAACTCGGCACCGTAAATAGATTCTTAGGATCTTTATTTGGTATGCTCAAAGGTGCAATACTAATGAGTGCGATATTTTTATTATTAGCAGGGTTTCAGGTTCCTCGAGAAGATCTTAGGGAACAATCTATACTCTATCCCTATGTAATTCAGGCAGCTCCAGTTAGCTACAATGTAATTACCGCCGTTTACCCGGGCGCAGAGAATTTTACAGACACTATTCGTAAAACATTAGAAAACTATAACCCGGTGGATAAATTACCGGTGATTAATCCTTAAACCGTACAATGAGCGTTTTACCAGTTGAGCAACAATTAGCACTAATCAAACGGGGTGCCGTTGACATTCTTCCAGTCGAAGAGTTAAAAGAAAAACTAAGCAAATCGATTGAAACAGCGACACCCTTAAAGGTGAAGCTCGGAGTAGATCCAACAAGGCCAGATTTACATTTAGGGCATTCCGTAATTTTGCGCAAGTTACGTCAGTTTCAAGATTTAGGTCATGAAGCCATTTTAATTATTGGTGGTTTTACAGCAATGATTGGAGATCCAACGGGACAAAACACCACAAGACCACCACTTACAAAAGAAGAGGTAGCGTTAAACGCTCAAAGTTATATTGATCAAGCAAAAAAAATATTGGATACCAATCGGCTACAGATCGTGAATAATCTAGATTGGTTAGGACCGATGTCTTTTATGGATGTAATCCATCTTAGCTCAAAAATGACCGTTGCTCGAATGATTGAACGGGACGATTTCTCAAATAGATTTTCAAACAATGAACCGATTTCACTTCACGAGTTTTTATATCCACTAGCTCAAGGCCAAGATTCAGTTCACTTAGAAAACGACATAGAACTAGGTGGCACGGATCAGAAATTTAACTTATTGGTCGGTCGAAATTTACAAAAAGAACGTGGCTTAAATCCTCAAGTCTGTTTAATGATGCCATTATTGGTTGGCACAGACGGTACCGCAAAGATGTCCAAATCATACGATAACTATATTGGCATTAATGAACACCCCAACGATATGTATGGTAAAGCCCTATCTATACCGGATAACCTTATTTACACGTATGTTGAGTTGACTACGGATATACCCAACGAAGATTTACCAGCCGTAAAACTGAAGATTGAAGTTGACCCACGAAATGCCAAACATGATTTAGCGTACACTCTAGTAGAGATGTATCATGGTAAAGAAGCGGCGGAAGGGGCTAGGCACCATTTTGAAACAACCGTCATTCAAAAGATGGTCCCAGATGACGCTCCAGAGTTTAAGCTGAAAGACGGACAAGAATACCGAATTCTCGACATCATATCGGCCCTAAAATTTTCCCCAAGTAATGGCGAGGCAAAACGACTAATAAAACAAGGTGGAGTTAGTCTGGATGATGTAAAAATCATGGATGTTAACTATAGTTTTATAGCCGAAGAGGGGAGTGAGCAGGTCTTGAAAGTAGGTAAGAGAAAATTTGCACTGCTAAAAAGCGATTAAAATGGCCGATCTCAAAATAGCCTCATATAATGTGAATGGAATACGAGCAGCCACTAAAAAAGGGCTACTCACCTGGATCCATGAGACCGCACCAGACCTTATCTGTTTTCAAGAAATGCGCTCAAGTGAAAAGGACATGCCAAAAGAATTAGCAGAGCTCGATTATATTCAATACCACCAAATAGCACAAAAAAAAGGCTATTCAGGAGTTTCTATCTTTAGCACTTCACCGGCCAATACTATTCACTATGGCATAGGGGTCGATTGGATTGATGAGGAGGGCAGGGTGTTGACAGCAGACTATGATGAGTTTAGATTGGTTTCCTCTTATTTCCCAAGTGGAACCACAGGCGATGTACGACAAGACATGAAAATGGAGTTCTTGAGTCATTTTATGGATTTTGCCATGGCTCTTAAAGAGGACGGAAAACCTACGATAATCACGGGTGATTTTAATATCTGTCACTTGGATATTGATATTCATAATCCAGACAAACAGCACAATACATCGGGTTTTTTGCCAGAAGAGCGTTCATGGGTGACACAATTTTTATCAAAAGGTTATGCTGACGCCTTCCGGGAATTACATCCCACTCTTAGAGATACCTACTCTTGGTGGAGTTACAGGGCGGGGTCCAAAGCTAGAAATAAAGGGTGGAGGATAGATTATCACATGGTGAGTGAGACGATGAGTCAACGAATCTTAGAGGCAGAAATTGAATCAAAGTGGGACATGTCGGATCATGCTCCAGTAACCGTAACCTACCGGTTCTAACATGCCTACTCATTATAAAGGAAGCTCTGGCGAAATAGCCACACTCAATGCGTTTATAAAGTTAACAAGGGCGAGTAATACCCTACATCTGCAATTATCGAGAAGTTTAGCCGATTATAAATTAACAGAAAGTCAATTTGGGGTGTTAGAGGCCTTATATCATTTGGGGCCGTTGAATCAGCGAAGCCTCGGAGAGAAAATTTTAAAATCGGGCGGTAACATTACCATGGTTATCGTCAATTTAGAAAAGCAGGGTTGGGTAACTAAAACGAAAGACCAAAATGATAAACGCTCACACACCATTACTCTTACGGCTGATGGAAAGCGCTTCATTGAAGAGGTGTTCCCAGGACATTTACAAAGAATTTCTGAGCTTTTCAGTTGCTTGGAAGAAAATGAGCTAGCGGAACTGTCCTCTTTGTGTAAAAAACTAGGGGTATTCGCATCCCAATGGAAAGCTGAATAAGAGACCGGTAAAGCATTCTACAAAAAAACTATAGCTCTTCTTCTAATTTGCCAATTTGGTCTCGAATTCTGGCGGCCTCCTCGAATTCCATATTTTTTGCCGCATGCAGCATAGTCATTCTTAAGTGGTCTAAAAGCTTATCCTTTGACTCAAAATGAACTTCATTCATGGCGGTATTGGCTTTATAGGACAGTCCCTTATCATCAACTCTAATACTCTCCATGTAATCGGATTGGGCAGCGGCTTCTGCTTCTTTGGAAAAGTCCACTTTTTGGGTGGAAATAAGGGCAGGGTCAACCAGCGGTTTAAGCTCTTTTTGTATGGTTTCTGGAGTGATACCATGTTTCTCATTGTAGGCCATTTGGATTACCCGTCGCCGATCTGTTTCTTCAATTACTTTACGCATGCTTTCGGTTATTTTATCAGCATACATAATGGCTCTACCATCTACATTTCTCGCAGCCCTCCCGACAATCTGAAATAGAGAGGTTTCAGAACGCAAAAAGCCTTCTTTATCAGCATCCATGATAGCCACTAAGCTTAATTCTGGAATATCAATACCTTCTCTTAAAAGGTTTATTCCCACCAGCACATCAAAATCACCTCTACGAAACTTGTATAAAACCTCTATTCGTTCAAGAGCATCAAGTTCACTATGCATGTAAGCGGCGCTAATGCCTATTTCTTTCAAATAGGCGCTTAATTCTTCAGAAAGTCTTTTAGTTAGAGTGATAACCAAAACGCGTTCTTTTTTGGCAACACGCAGACGAATCTCTTCTAAAAGATCGTCTACTTGATTTCCAAGTGGCCTTACCTCTAAAACGGGCTCCATTAAACCAGTAGGACGTATAATTTGTTCAGTAAATACACCCTCGCTCTTTACCAGTTCATAATCGGAGGGTGTAGCACTCACAAAAATGGCTTGATTAATCATTCCTTCCCATTCCTGAAAGGTTAAGGGCCGGTTATCCAGCGCCGAGGGTAATCGGAAACCATGTTCGACCAATTCAGTTTTTCGAGAACGATCCCCGCCATACATGGCATTTATTTGTGGCACGGTTTGATGGCTTTCATCCACTACCAGTAAAAAATCTTCCGGGAAATAATCAATGAGACAATAAGGCCGTTCACCTGGCTTTCGTGCGCTTAAATGCCTAGAATAATTTTCAATTCCACTACAATACCCTATTTCTTGGATCATTTCTAAGTCAAAAAGAGTCCTTTGTTCAAGCCTTTTAGCTTCCAGGTACTTATCAAGGTCCAAAAGCTCATCGACCCGTTCGGTTAACTCAGTTCTAATAGCTTTTATAGTCTCTTCTTGCCGACCTTTCGAAGTAACATAATGGGAAGCGGGATATATGCGGAACTCTTGTACTTGCTCCACGATTGAGCCGGTTTCAACATTAAAAATGGCCATTTGTTCGATTTCATCGCCCCAAAAAGTAATACGCAAACCCTCGTCAGAATAGGCGGGAAACACATCAACCACGTCGCCGCGAACTCTAAAAACACCGCGGTGAAAATCATTATCCTTTCGGGTGTAATGGAGATCTACTAAATCATAGAGCAAGGTATTACGAGGAATTTCTGTCCCAACGGCTAAGGTGATGATGAGTTTTTCATATTCTGAGGGAGAACCAATGCCATAAATGCAACTCACTGAGGAAACGATAATAACATCGCGGCGTCCGGACAGTAACGAGCTGGTGGCGCGCAATCTAAGGCGCTGGATTTCTTCGTTTATGGATAAATCTTTTTCAATGAACTTATCTTGCGAAGAGATGTATGCCTCGGGTTGATAGTAATCGTAATAGGATATAAAAAACTCGACCCTGTTCTCTGGAAAAAAATCACTTAGTTCGCGAAATAGCTGCGCGGCCAAAGTTTTGTTGTGGCTCATCACTAAGGTAGGTCGCTGAACCTGTTCAATTACACTGGCTACGGTTCGTGTTTTTCCGGATCCAGTAATCCCCAAAAGAGTTTGAAAACGGTCGCCTGCAAGAATTCCTTCGGTCAATTCTTTGATTGCCTGAGGCTGGTCGCCTGCTGGGTTAAAAGGGGAGTGAAGCTTGAATTCAGACATGTGATAAACTAATTAAACAAAGGTAAGGCCTTTTTCCTTAACAAGTGTCCCACAGGATAAATTCATTGTGAAAGGATTGGTAAATCAGATACACATGGCGTATTATAGCGAGAGTTTAGAACTAGAGTAGAAGAAACTGTATGCCCCATAAAAACAAAAATCTAGAAGTTTTTCGCAATCAAATAGATTCAATAGATCAGCAAATACTTGATCTATTGGTTGAGCGTGGACACATCGTTAAACAAGTTACGGAAACAAAATTAGCGCATCAGTTACCTGTTTTTGTTCCTAAACGAGAACAGGAAAAGACAGCTGCCTTTAAGGAATTAGCTCGAGAAAGGGGAATAGACCCCATCTGGGCAGAGGATTTTTTACGCTTAATTATGGGTTCTTCAAGGCAGCGTCAATCTGAAGCGGCATTCCCAAGATCTACCCAAGTCGCTAAGCATATCATATATATCGGGGGCGACGGCGGTATGGGTAAGTTGTACAAGCGCATTTCAGATCAAACCGGGCACAAGACAACAAGTATAGATAAAAGTAACTGGTATGAATTAGATGGAGCCTTAGAGACAGCCGATATGGTTATTATTACGGTTCCAATTCACGTGACGGAATCAGTTATTCAGAGGTTAAAAGGAAGGCTTCCTAAACAGGTGATTTTGGCTGATTTCACCTCAAATAAACGCCGACCCATAGAGCAGATGAAAGCCATTCATACCGGTCCTATTTTGGGTTTGCATCCAATGCACGGCCCTGATGTAGAGAATCTCTCTAAACAACTTATGGTGGCGTGTCCGGTACAGCAGGCCGAGCAAAGCCAATGGTTTTTAGAACAATGTGAACTTTGGGGCATGAGGTTAATTGAGGCGGAGGCCGAAAAACACGATCATGTAATGCATTTGGTTCAAGGCTTGCGACATTTTGTTGCTTTATTGCATGGCTCGTTTATGAAGCATTATGATCTTAATCCCAACGATATGTTGGATTATTCGTCTCCCATTTATCGCGCCGAGCTCATGATGACGGGAAGAATCTTTGCACAAAGCGCGGAATTATATGCAGATATTGTTTTTTCTAATGAAGAAAGGCGAGCACTATTACTCAGATTTTTTGAACATCATGCACTATTAGCGGAGATGGTAAAAAACAATGATCGTGAGGGCTTCATTAAAGAGTTTGAACAGGTGACTGATTTTTTTGGATCATTTGCGACCAAGGCACTGGAAGAGTCGGGTTACCTAATTAACCGATTGGCAGATCGGTTTGCTTAGAATTAAGGTGGTTTATTGTATACAGTTGTTTGAGGCTGCATTCATAGCGGCTCTTAACAAAAAAGTGCTCACTATTGGTCTTAGCTAAAGTATTGTTTTATTGGAGTTGGGAAACTATATTATTGATATAATATAGTTTAGCTAGCATTCTTCACATTAATTGGGTACAACATTCTAGAATAGGGATAGATATGAGCCACACTTTCATTGTACGATTGTGAGTGGTTGTATTGTGCATATTAAGTACAGGCTCCTACGCTCATTATCCAGAAAAAAATTACCGTCTATGAACAGACTCAAATAGAGCTAAAAAAGTCTTTAACTGAAGAGAAAGAACGGGTCATTTATACAAGAAATCTTGGAATTAGTGTGGTTTTTATTGTTGTAGTGCTTTTTTTGGTCATTGTTTTTGCGCTGGAAAGAAAGCAAAAAAAGGTGGAGAACGAATTGTTTTCAACAACACTGAAATTAACTCAGCTGAGTGGAGATGAGCTAAAAAGAAGTGTAAGTGAAATTTATTTCGGTAAGCCATCCCAAGTGATTATTGAGCAAAATAAACAGCTCTGGGAGTTGTTTAATGACATTATGGAAAAAATGATCACCGAAAAGTGGTATCGAAATCCTGAGTTTAGCCTCAATGAATTAACAAAAGAAGTTAGAAGTAATACCAAATAAGTTAGTAACGCGATAAAATTATTCTCTGGCTTAAACTTTAATTATTTCGTTAACACATTCAGGGTGCAGGAAGCAACAGAGCGAATGTTACAGGATAATTTTACCATAACAATGGAAGAGCTAATGCATCAATGCGGCTTTCAAAATAGGGGGACTTTCTATAGAGCTTTTAATGCTAAAGTTGGGATGACTCCCAAAGAATTTAGAAAAAGAGTGGTTTCTGAAAGGGATATAATGTAGGTTTGATGGAACTAAACCCCCTATAAAATATTTATTTTGGCGTTATTTGTACGATGGTAAAAGCGCAATTAAAAAACTCGAGATTCTTTGCTAAAGTACCGACAAGCTCGCATATAAGACGACACATTATAGCCTCTTGCACGATATTTTTTCTAACCAATATGTGGCTTGGAATAGGGGTTAATCAACATTACGGCAGTGTGCTGGCTCGTGAGATTGATACTCAAGATCAGCAACAAAAGGAAACTTCAGCAGGGGTACTTGAGCGTTATGAACGGTTGAAAATAGAATATAATCAAGAGCTCAATAACAAAGATTTTCTTGAGAAAGCGGATAGTTTAATGGGTAGGATGCAACAATTAGAGGGCTATGATGCGTACCTAACCATTGGTTTAGAAAAGTGGCCAAACCAAAATCAAATGGGCTTTTACACCAAGGTCCAAGAAGAGGTTGAATACATTCTCCGCCAATCTCCTTCAAAAGTTTCCGTTGAGAGAAAAGAAAAAGCAGAGTTACTGTTACTTCAAGCCTATGTGAACTCAAGAGCCATTACCAAAGCACAGAGCTTGGGGGTGGAAATTTTGCAAGCCACCGAAAATATTAAAACAGCTACAACGGCTAAGAACTATTTGAGCAATGTTTACGCCTATGCTGGCAAATACCAAGAATCAATGGAGCTGCTTACAGAAAACCTAGAGTATTATATCAATATAAAAGACACTGCCGCACAAATAGTTGTGTTGAACAATGCGGCGCAGATGAATCAAGATATAAATCAACATACCCAAACAGAATATTTTTATAAAAGGGCCGAAGACTTAGCTATTGAATCGGCTGATTTAAATAATCAATTACTGGTTTATTCTAATATGGGGGTCTACTATAAAACCATAGAAAATTACGAGCAAGCTAGATTGTACTATGAAAAAGGATTAGATATTTCATTACAAATCAATGACTTATCAGCCATGGCCCAAAACTTGTTTAATATTGGGAATGTGTATTACGAGGAGGGAAATTTTAGAGAGGCGCTTACTTATTATAATGAGTCTCTTGCAATAGTAGAGGATCTAAATTATGAGTATCCAAAGGCGCTTATTTATATGATGAAAGGCACTGTTTCTATGGATTTAGGCCTTTATAATGAAGCAGATCAGTATTTAATGCAGGCCAAGAAAATAAATAGTTTAAATAGCGATGTTGAATCAAGTCTGTTTCTATATGACAAACTTTCGATCCATAAGCAGCTTACAGGTGACTATGAGGCGGCATTTGAATATCTAAGTAATAAGACAGACTTAATAGAAAACAAATACGAAGCCGCTTCTCTGGATAGTTTAAATCAAGCCATCATAACGTTTCAATTGAATGAGGAAATGCTTCGATTAGAGAATTCCGCCATTGAGTACGAAAAATTAATCCAACAACGAGTATTTGGATTGGTACTCATCGTATTATTGGGCATTGGATTGTCAATTACTTTGGTTTTAAATAACCGGAAAAAAGCACTAATTGAAAAATTATTTAAAAACTATAAAACTGAATTACAGGCCAAATCAACCCGTAAAAATTTAACACAAAAGGACTCATCAGATCCAACAAATAATCCATCGGAGAAGGTATTAGATAAATTATTTTTTAATTCTACTGCCGAACTAAGTAAACCCAACGACCATCAGGGTTTATTTGAACAAATATGTAAGGTAGTTTTGGAAGATGAGTTATTTCGAGACGTAGAATTAACGTTGGTAAAATTAGCTAAAACAGTGAACAGCAATACCACCTATGTAAGCGAGGCCATTAACTCTAATCTTGGTATGAGATTCAATAGTTTTTTAAACCGTATTCGTATTCATGAAGCCCAAAAAATCATGCTTGAGCAGGACGTACAAATAGAACAGGTTTTGTTGATGAGCGGATATAGAAACCGCAGCACCTTTTATCGAGCCTTCCAGACCGAAACGGGCTTAACACCAAGAGAATTTATTTCAAGTAAACAAAAATAAAAGCATACCTAAATTATATCTATAACAAGCCATGAATCGCCCTAAAGTAATCTCCGGTATTCAACAAATTGGTATCGGAAACACCGATGTAGTACAAACGACAGAGTGGTATCGGCGCCATTTTGGGATGGACATTCAAGTATTTGATGACGAGGCGACAGCCGATCTCATGCTCCCTTACACAGGTGGCAAGCCTCATGATCGCCGGGCCATCCTAAGCTTAAGTATGCGTGGTGGAGGGGGCTTTGAAATATGGCAATATACCTCTCGAAAGCCTACTGAAATGGAAGGAGAAGTTTACTTGGGCGATCTTGGTATTAACGCCGCTAAAATTAAAAGCGTGGACGTTCAAAAGAGCTACGAAGAGTTCAATATGAAGGGCCTTAACGTGGTTACTTCATTAAAAAACAACCCCATGGGAGAACCACATTTTTTCGTTAAAGATCTTCATGGGAATCTTTTTCAGGTTATTCAGGGGCAATCTTTTTTCCGGAAAAAAGAGCGAATGCTTACAGGAGGGGTGGCTGGTGCACTAATTGGCTCGACGGATATAGAGCGATCCCTAACTCTTTATCGAGATATTCTTGGCTACGATACCGTTATCTACGATGAGGAAGGGGTTTGCGATGATTTTGAAGGGCTTAATGGGGCAGGTGTTTCTTATCGACGCTGCTTAGTTCGACATTCACAGCCCCGAAAAGGGGGATTCAGTGCACTTTTTGGACCAACTGAAATTGAGTTGGTTCAACGCCTCGATACCGAGGCCAAACTAAACCCCCCGAAAAAATTGTTCCATAACCGATATTGGGGAGATCCAGGATTTATTCACCTTTGCTTCGACGTACAAGGAATGGACGCGCTTAAAGAGGAATGTGAATCGAAAGGATATCCTTTTACGGTGGATAGTGCGAGTAGTTTTGATATGGGAGAAGCAGCGGGCCGATTTACCTACATTGAAGATCCAGACGGGACGTTAATTGAGTTTGTAGAAACCCATAAGGTTCCAATCGCCAAAAAGTTTGGCCTGTTTGTGGATATGACCAAGAGAGATCCCGAAAAATCACTACCAAAATGGATGCTTCAGGCCCTATCATTATCTCGTATGAAGCCTTTATCCTAGCAATTGCTAAATCAACCATTGTAACCAAAGTGTGCTTGGGTTGAATGTACAAGCATGCTTAACGGTTCAAGGCTTTTTGTAGATAATCACTTAAGGCAAAATTCTCCAATGGCGCGTCCTTACGAAGGTACAACGGATGGTGTGGATGGCCGTTTTTTGAATGAGCCCCTCTAGTATAATAATGAGGGTTCAAATCCTTAATTGCATCATGAATATCGGATAAACAGCGAATTAAATAAGGGCGTTTTTCTATTAAGGCCCCCCAGGCACACCATACATGAACTCGTGACTGCTGACTAAATTCGTGCAAATAATGCCGAATCCAGTGTACATTTTCTCGATGCAGTACCGGCTGAAATCTTTTATGCATTTTATCAGGATTGGTAGCTCTTTGAGGGTATAAGTTCAACATCAACCAGCCATCATACCCGTTTTCCTCAGCAAATCTAGCAATAGAGGCGACCGTAGGGTCCAGGCGTTCTGGAGTGGCCGTGCTTGGATTTACCCCAAAACAAATAAAAGGGCGAGTTCCTTTCCTGCCCAAAGTAAATCGAGCTTTTGGTTCAGAATGATCGTACACCCAGGGCGCCTCTTTTATGTCCTGTACCAATGGCATTAATGTACGGCCTTTTCGTCCAATAGGCTTTCTGGGTCCATGGAATAATCAGAGGCATTCCGCAAAAAGTCTTTGAAACGTTGCGTGTTGTATTGCGCCATTCCTCTTTTTTTCATGACAATGTATCCATCGCTATTAATTACATAGGTCGTTGGTACGACGGAGGTATCATAAATAGGAGGTTTTCGGGAGCGCGGAAAGTACACCGGCATGCTATATCCTTTACGCTCAATAAAAGCCAGCGCCTTCTTAGGGTCTTCGTCCAGTGAAACCATCATGAAAACAACCTGTTCTTTGGTTTCCATGGTTCGAGTCATATCCTCATATAGAGCCTGAATATTGGGCATTTCGGCGATGCAAGGTGGACACCAAGTAGCCCAGTAGTTCATGAATATAGTTTTACCTTTAAAATCGGCCAACGACACAGGCGCGCCAAGCTCATCACTTAGATAGAAATTATAGTCGGCCTGTTCAAAATTAGCGGCTAAATCGTCATAATTTTGCATATCAGCATCGGCTATTTTGGGTTGAATGATATGCGTACTGAGCAGTATACGTTGCGCAAATCCAATGACCTCGGTATGCCACCCCCCGATATACAAAATAAGCCCAACAGCAATAATGATTCCCCACTCACTCAATTCCCGGCGCCATGTTCGTTTGGTGGAGGTGCTTTTCTCTTTCATACGCATGTATTAGGTACAGATTTAACTGGTTGATGTGTGCCCGTTGGCCGTCGCAATGAATCTCAGTCGAAGCACTATAGTCCTAGATAATCGTTCTAATTTCATCTAAGGCTTTTTTTTGTATGTCTGGCACTTTTACCCCTTCCTTTGGAAACCCACAAACCAATAATAAAAACGCCTTTTCATTGGAAGGTCTGTTAAGCACCTCATTCAAAAACCCCATTGGACTAGGGGTGTGTGTTAGGGTGGCGAGTCCCGCATTATGCAAGGCGGTGATAAGAATACCGGTGGCAATTCCAACCGATTCTTTCACGTAATAATGTTTTTCTTTAGCGCCGCCATCTTTATGGGCATAACTCGCACTAAATACCGCAATGAGTGCAGGCGCTTCCTCTAGAAATGGCTTCTCCTCGGTAGTTTGAAAGGCTTCTAGATCCTGTAACCACTCCTGAGTAGCTCGGCCATTATAAAACAAATGTTCTTCTTTTTCAGCCGCAATCCGAAGCTTTTTTTTGACCTGAGAATCGGTAACCACCACAAAATGCCACGGTTGTTTATTCGCCCCGTTAGGAGCAGTGCCAGCACTTTTTATACAGGTATCGAGTACTTCCAATGGGACTTTTTCCGACGAAAAAGCCCGAACACTCCGTCTTTTTTTTACAAGTTCATAAAAATCATTAGACCGTGTTCGCATCTCATCAGGGCTATATTTGGAGTATTCATCCCAAGCACGGAAAGGAGCAGAATCGGGCATAAGGCAAGAGGTTAGGTTGATTAAGGGTCAAATCAGTACATCTGGTTTATGTCAATACTATAAATATACCACCATTAATCTACAGGAACTTCGGATAAAACAACAGGAAACCGACTAGTTTGAACAAAATCCCACCATTTTTTGGTCGTTTCGTAGCGTTGGCGATAACGTTCTCGCCCACTGCCGCTTTGTAGGGCGGGGTGGTCTGCCATGGCCTCTAGCCAAGTTGTAACAGAAGCCGTATCCAGCCGGCCAATATTTCTGTCCAGAATCACTAAGTGGTTGGAGAAATCCCATGTTAATTCGGCAGTATGAGAAGAGTCATCTATAGTAAGCTTCTCAAGGTCATTCGACTGTTCACCTATAATGTTTTCATGTAGCCAAAGTGAAAGCAGGCCCGATAAACGGTTTGATCGTTGTTGAGAGGGTTCAGTTTCATGATCGTCTGTGCCAGAGAGGGTGGAAAAAGTTGGATAACGAATAAATTCTTCGTTCCAATAACGGAACACCGTCGACTCTCGCAAGCTTGAGTCATATCCGTTAAATAGGGAGGAATCTGGTAGATAGTCACCATACTCTATGGCAACATAATCCCGCCAAAGTAAACTATCTTTTAGGCTCATAGCTCGCCTAGTAGGTCGGCGCCTACTTGTCGAATCAAGTTTGCTATCTAGTTGAATTGCCCGTTCCCATTCCCTGTTCATCACGAATGCATCTCGCATTAGGTGTGTTGCAGCTTCTGAGGTATCACGCAAGCTAATATTTTGAATCAGCAATGCAGGTTTACCTAGCCATAGAGCATGAGAGAACCAACGAACCCGTGTAGATTCAGAAGTACTCAGTGAGCTAAATGCTGTGTTCAGTACTTCATTCGCTTGTTCAACTTTAGCTGTTTCCCAATAGTAATTCCATTCATCAAGTAAGGCATAATCCGAAGCAGGATTACGAGGACAGGCTAACTGCCAAATAGAGGCTTGCCCAAAGAGGGCATTCGAACGCAGTCTGTCAGTTTCACTGGTTTGTTCCTTTAATGTACTTAAATAGTGATGCCATTCCTGGACGAGTTGTTCAAGTGGGGGATAATTATTGGATAGCTTAGAGCTACGATAGGATTCCTTTAGATAGGCTACAGGATATTCTTGAAGCAAGAATCCCACAAACGCTCCCGCTACTGTATAGCTTAATCCAGATGATTCCGAATAAAACCCCCATGGACTGAATAAATTCCGAATGGTTTCGATAGGAGGAAATTCGGGTTGAGCGGCTACAAGTTCATTCAGTGTGCTATGCTGACTTGCCCCCTGGGTTATGGCTTCAGCTAAACCTTCTATGAGGGCGATGTTCCAAGACCCATTAAACAATAAGCTCCCAAAATCTTTGGCAACCACGTGAACCAATTCATGTTCCAAAACACCAGCTAGATGATTATGTGCAATATGCAATTGATCTTTGGTTAACCAAATAGGTACATAACTTGTTTCTTTAGCACCCACGAGTTCCTTCTTTTGCCACTCATTGGCATAAATATAACTCTCTATTTTAACGCCTTCAGGCCACTCTAAATCAAGCGTATCGAGTAGGTTTTGCAAATAAAATTCATGCCGAAAAGCCCAGCGTTCAACCTCAGCAATTGGAATAGTATCGTCCGCATACAAGCTAAAATGAGGCGTTTGAACATAAGTAGTAAGATTTTTTTTAAGCGAAGAATAGGTGGTAACACCGCCCCAATACCCGGCGGTAGAATACCCAATTAGTAATGCAATTAGGATACTGTACATACCTAAGCGCTTGCTTAGCTTAGGCCCACCCTTTACTTGTTTGGTGCTTAGTAAAAGGAAGAGAGCTCCCCAAAGAAGAGTGATCATACGAAAGGGAATGTATGCTGCTGGAAAAGGGGCTAGTATATCATAAAGAGGACCAGGCCAATATCCCCAAAGATGGTTAAAAAAATACAGTTGTGGGGAGTTAAAAAAAATAATCAACCAACTGCCAACCCCAATCCCTAGAATCCATAAGCCAGCAATTACGGTTGGAAATGCACACCCTTTTACAGAGATAAAACGACCTATTGTACTTCCTAGAAATAGGCTTAAGTAAGGGCCCAATATCCAAAATAAAAGCCCCTCCCAAGAAAAGCACCCTCTCCACAGGTCAAAAATGAGAATCACCCCAGCAAAAAAACTAAGTAGGAGACTATCCCGAATAAGTCTACGATCATAGGAAAGAGTAGGTTTGAATAAAAACCGGCGTTGAATACGCGCCTCTCTAAGAGCACCCCACAAGCCTGCAAGAATGGAGGCAACAAAAGCCAAGTCCACATGAAGCGTGCCTATAAGTGGAAGCTGGCTAGCACCTATCCCAGTTATAAGAATAGTGAGGACATGGGGGCCCCTAATCATACAAGTGGTTGTGAAGAAATCTGTGTGTAACGAACGAAAGTAACGATATGGGATTTTCATAATCCCACCTTAGTGAAACAGGGCTGTATTGCCTGTTTTATTGTTAACGCTTGAATAAGGTACTAATAACAAACCAAATATTTTCTTTTCTCTCGGCTAATCTTCTGCTAAAATAAGGAAACCAATCCGTACCAAAAGGCACATATACCCGAGTAGGATAACCAAGCCTGTTGAGATCAATTAAGCCTTGTTCTCGTAAGCCGTAAAGCATTTGAAATTCAACCCTAGAAGAGGGGATATCATAGTCTGCTAAGTAGGATCTAATCGCACGAATAAGTTGGTCATCGTGGGTCCCAAATCGTGGAAAAGAAGTGTTATTAATCAGCACTTCTGCATACGCATTAAAGGCCTCTCGAATATCGGACATTTGCTGATAGGCTCTTGATCTAGACTCTTTATACGCTCCTTTTACTAGCCGAACGTCTGCCCCCAAACTAGCTAATTCAGCAATATCCTCCTTACTTCTATGCAGCATCGCTTGAATTACGGTACCTATATGTTGAGCGCCGTATTCGGCATGAGCTCGTTTGAACAAATCCAAGGTAAGTTCGGTATACGCACTGCCTTCCATGTCAATTCGAACAAATTGATTTTGTGACCGCGCATGTTCCATTAGAGTAAACAGATTATCTGCACAATACTCCACATCAATATCTAATCCAAGCATGGTTAACTTGATCGAGATTCCGCTCAATAATTTGTGTTGCTCAATCCCTTTGAGTACGTCAATGTAGGCCTCTACATTCTGGTCAGCCTGTGAACGAGATGTTACATTTTCTCCAAGCAAATCAAGGGTAAGCTGATGATGGGCTTGATTAAGTTGTTTAGCAGCGGGTACGCTTGATGAAAATTCTTCGCCAGCAACAAATCGCTTAGCGAAAACAAACGGTAATTTCATAGGGATAAGTAAGGCTTTTTAACGTCCAATTAATTGTTAACGATGAGGAGTGAGGGAAAACTAACCAATTGATCCTAAGCACAAACAGAGATAGGATGAGCAAAGGTACGAGTTTAGTTCAAATTATCCACCTAACTGTAACCTTTTTGTATTCATTCCGTACTGTTTCATGTGATTATTTATTGGCCTTAAATTTGGCCTTAAATGTGGTGTTAAGTAATGGGTGTCTATTTAGGCACGTTTAGCACCAACTCTTCCAGCTAAAGCAGTTTTAAGGAGCCAAAGCTTAGGTAAACGCTTATAAATACAGGAATAAGTCAAAGACTAAAGAAGTACGAAATAGTTAAGTAACAGCATAGCAAAAAAGGCTAAACAGTAACAGCCAAAAGATCTCAAAGAAACCCTATAAACCCCAATATTATGCATCTCCAACCCCAAAAACCTGATTCAATTAGAACGATCAAGCACATTTTTTCCCTTGTATTAGGCCTATTTTTTGTGAGCTCCTCGCATCTAGCTTTTGCTCAATCACCGGTTGCCTCACAAGAATTTACTGTGGGTGATTATGCCGAGGTGGAAGTGTCTACGAGTGGTGGACGAATCGAAGTGATTGGGAAAAGTACGACCAAGGTTACCGTAAACGCAATCGCTTACGTGAATGGAAGGAGATCCTCAAATGCAAATTTAGATAACTGGTCTATAACCATAGAAGAAATTCAGGGCAAAATAGTGGCCAAAGCTGAAAAAGAAAGTAATATGGGGTGGTTGCGAGGCGGTAATAACGTGAGCATTGCTTTCGAAATTGAAACGCCGGTTAATACAGAGCTCAATGCCAGAACTTCAGGGGGTTCGGTCAGTATTGAAAACCTATCTGGAAACCAGTATGCTCGTACATCAGGCGGTAGCATGGACGCCAACAATATCCAAGGAAATGTTGAAATGCGAACTTCTGGCGGAGCAATACGACTTGAAAACATCGAAGGCCAAGCCGAAGTAGCTACTAGCGGAGGATCAATACGTGCTAAAAAGGTCACCCAAGGACTAAAAGCCAGAACCAGTGGCGGTTCATTACATCTTCAGGAAATATCAGGAAGTTTAGAGGCCAGAACTTCGGGGGGAAGCATAGATGTTCGTTTAGTAAATCCTATTGAGTACATAGAAGTTTCAACTTCTGGTGGGAATGTTACGGTTGAAGTCCCAGAGAATCTTGGATACGACTTAGAGCTAACCGGGAGCCGGGTTCGAACAGAGTTAAGAAATTTTACCGGGAGCTCTTCTAGAGATGCGATAAAAGGAGCAATGAATGGGGGTGGGATACCTTTAAAAGCTCGGACCTCTGGGGGCTCCGTCTCGCTTAAGTACTATAAAGCAGCATCTTAGATAGTTTTTATGGCATGAGTGTTAGTTTCCGATTAGTTAGTTAATGAATTTACGAGGGAGGAATCCCTCGTTTTTTCTTTAGAGGAATAGGTGGTATTTTGTACCTATGCAAGAAATGAATGTAGAAAATAACACAGAAAGGGAACGACCAAGCTTTGAACAAGCTTTAAAAGAGTTAGAACATATAGTTCAAGAGTTGGAAAAAGAGAATGTGTCTCTGGAAAGGTCTATTGAACTGTATCAAAAAGGGGTTGAACTCTCAAATGAATGCTCTGATTTATTAGAAAAAGCAGAGTTAAAAATTCAAGAGGTTCAGTCTAGCTCGAATTAATTTCTGGGTTAAACCATGGATTCTATCAATCATACAGTGAATAACGAGTCTTTAGTGTCTGTTCCTACAGCGGGTCCCTTATTAAAGAACATTCAATCGCCGGCGGATCTAAAAAAGCTATCACCAACACAGTTGCGAGAAGTTTCAGACGAATTACGCCAATTTATAATCGATATAGTCTCGGTGCATGGAGGTCATTTTGGGGCCTCTCTGGGTGTGGTTGAATTAACAGTTGCATTGCATTACGTCTACAATTCACCTGATGATAGTATTATTTGGGATGTTGGACACCAAGCTTACGGGCATAAAATTTTAACGGGTAGAAGAGATCAATTTCATACCAACCGTACCTATCAAGGCCTATCGGGTTTTCCGAAGCGCTCGGAAAGCGAGCATGACGCATTTGGAGTAGGTCACTCGTCCACTTCCATTTCAGCGGCCCTTGGCATGGCGGTAGCAAACGACTTAGATGGTACAGGTAATAAAGTAGTCGCTGTTATCGGCGATGGCGCAATGACCGGTGGGCAAGCCTTTGAAGCGCTTAATAACGCTGGGTTCATGAATAAAGATGTGTTAGTCATACTCAATGATAATAATATGTCCATTGATCCCAATGTGGGTGCTTTGAACGAATATTTAGCGGATATAACCAGCAGTAAAACGTTTAACAGGGTTCGAGACGAAATTTATGACCTGTTAGGACATTTTAAGGCGGCCGGTGATACCATGCGTAAAATAGCTTCTCGCTTAGAGTCGGCTATTACCGCGGCGGTGACTCCAGGGTCCTTGTTCCGTTCTTTTGGCTTTAAATATTATGGCCCTATTGATGGTCACGATGTTGATGGTCTTAGGAAAACGCTTGAAGATTTAAAAAATGTTAAGGGGCCCAGGCTTCTGCATGTAGTTACTGTCAAGGGGAAAGGTTTTGCACCAGCTGAGAGAGAGCAAACTAAGTGGCATGCTCAAAGTTCACCGTTTGACAAAATAACGGGGAAATCATTAGCCACACCATCGGTGAAAGTGAAAGCCCCAAAGTATCAAGATGTATTTGGCGAGGCATTAGTTCAACTAGCTCAACAAAACGAACAAATCGTTAGCATGACACCGGCCATGCCAAGTGGTTCTAGTTTGCTGCCTATGATGCACGCTTTTCCAGATCGAGCGTTCGATGTTGGCATAGCGGAACAACATGCCGTTACATTTGCGGCAGGTTTAGCAGCACAGGGTAAAAAAGCTTTTTGTGCTATTTATTCTACCTTTTTACAACGTGGTTTTGATCAATTGGTTCATGACGTAGCTATTCAAAAACTACCCGTTGTTTTTTGTATTGATCGCGCGGGCGTGGTGGGGGCTGACGGACCAACACATCATGGGGCTTATGACATAAGTTATTTACGGGCGATTCCGAATTTGATTATTTCTTCGCCATTGAATGAGCAGGACCTCAGAGATATGATGTTTACCGCATCAGAGTATGATGAAGCGGCATGGGCTATTCGCTACCCAAGAGGAGCATCAACCGGTATGAATGTGAGAGAGCATTTTGAGTCAATGCCCATTGGGAAAGGCAAAAAAATTAAGGATGGAGAGGTCGTTGCTATAGCAACATTTGGCCCCATTGGTAAATATGCGATTGAAGTTTGTGAGGCATACGCTGCCGAGGGGATTCACATTGCGCATTATGATATGCGATATGCTAAACCTTTAGATATACAATTGCTCAACGAAATAGCGCTGAAATTTGACCACGTGATTACATTGGAAGATGCCACGGTGGTAGGTGGGTTTGGAAGTGCAGTCGCTGAATATTATGCTACATTAGACATGGATTCTATAGCGGATACATCGGCCCGAGAACATAAAAATAATCCACCTAGGCTGCACATAATGGGTTTGCCAGATAGAATTATTGAACATGGAACCCAACGTGAACTACACGATGAAGTGGGTATAGGACCAGACGGTTTAACGGAAAAAATAGCTTCTATATTGGCGCATCAAAAAGTCTCTGAATTTAGCGCCTGATAAGCGGCTTTTTGTATGAGTTTAGGAATACACGATTTTGATTTCGAATTACCGGAGCGACTGATTGCACAACAACCCGCCCACCCTAGAGATCACGCCAAATTGTTGGTGTATGACCGTGCAACTCAATGTATTCAAGATCGCTACTTTTACGAATTAGATAGCTTGTTAGAGGCGGATACCACACTGGTCTTAAATAATTCACGGGTCGAAAAATGCCGTTTATTGTTTGAGGGTGGAAAAACTGAAATTTTTGTGTTGGATACGATAGATCCGTATCACGTTCAGGCAATGGTTAGACCTGGAAAAAAGTTTAAAATGGGAAAAAGAGTATTGTTGGCGCCGGACCTTTATGCCGAAGTGCTCTCAATAACCGAAGATGGACTTCGGACATTGAAACTTTCTCACTCACTTGGCGAGGCAGTTTTTGCGCCATTTAAGCATACCCCCTTACCCCCTTATATTGCACAAAATGAAGCATTATCAGAGGAGTATCAAACCATTTATGCCAAAGATGAGGGAAGCAAGGCGGCGCCTACTGCAGGGTTGCACTTTACCCCAGAATTAATGCAACGTATTACTAATTCAGGTATTTCTGTTGAAGAACTCACGTTACATGTGGGCATGGGTACCTTTGCACCGGTTAAGACTGAGCGAATTCAAGAGCATATCATGCATGAAGAGAGGTATTTTTTACCTGAAGGGGTGGCTGAGCGATTGAATAATACACCCCATATTACGGCGGTGGGCACTACCAGTGTTCGGGTCTTAGAGTCAGTGGTAGCATTAAGCATGGAAGTTGAATCTGGGGCTAATAGAAAATTTGAAGCGGGAAGCGGTAGCACGGATATCTTTATTACTCCAGGGTACCATTACCAAGCGGTTGATGCACTAATCACCAATTTTCATCTTCCAAAAAGTACCCTTCTCATGTTGGTAGCTGCCTTCGTGGGTCTGGAAGAAATGCATCGTATATATGCTCACGCCATAGCTTCAGAGTATAGGTTTTACTCTTTTGGCGATGCAATGTTGTTGAGATAAATCTACTCAGACAAGCCCATCTTAGGCTTTGGCCTGGAATAGAATGACGCCAGGGTGAATTTTTCCGATAAAAAGTTATAAAAGACCGAAAAAACACCATCGAAAATTATTATCTTTAGGTCTTATTTTAGGTAATCAGATACAAAATTGTTGTAAACCACTTGGTTTTACGTATTAACAGACCATCAGAATTACATACATGTCAAACGTAGTTACGATAAAGCGAGGCGTCAATATTGATCTCGTAGGGGAAACCAATCCTGAACTAGGCACCCCTCATTCCATCTCCACTGCAGCTCTTAAACCCTCTGATTTCCAAGGCGTTCGATTCAAGTTGTCCGTCAAAGAAGGGGATGAGGTAAAAGCGGGCTCACCTCTTCTTTATAACAAAGATGTTGAGTCAATGAAATTTTGCTCACCCGTGAGCGGTGAAGTGGTTGCTATCGTTCGAGGCGCCCAACGAAGAATATTAGAAGTACGGGTGTTGGCGGATAAAAAAACCAAGTTTGAAGATTTTGGCGCGGCAGACCCACATAGCATAGATCGTGACACTGTTATCGAAAAAATGCTCCAGAGTGGAGTTTGGCCTATGCTTAAACAACGGCCGTATAACGTTGCAGCAAATCCAGAAGTAACGCCTAAAGCAATTTTTATTTCTGGCTTTGACACCGCGCCCTTAGCGCCTGATATGGGGATAATTTTAGAGGGCCAGGAAAAAGAGTTTCAAGCAGGGGTAGATGCTCTTGCAAAATTGACGGATGGTCCAGTGCACTTAGGGCTTAGTGAATCTAAACCAACGGGAAAAACCTTGGCTTCGGTTAGAGGAGTCAAAGTTACCAAGTACAAAGGGCCACACCCTGCCGGTTTAGTAGGTGTTCATATACATCATTTAGATCCTATAGATAAAGGTGAGCATGTATGGACGATTGCACCTGAGCATGTAGTCATTTTGGGGCGTCTATTTTTGACAGGAACCTATGATGCGCGTACGGTAGTGGCTTTATCAGGTAAGGAAATTAAAGAGCGGCACTATATCCAAACGGTTGTTGGAGCCTGCGTAAAAGAGCTTTTAGAGAACAACTTATCTGATGATGTTCCCGTCCGAATTATTTCAGGTAATGTGTTAACAGGCACAAAGATAGAAGAAGATGGGTATATGGGATTTTATGAGCGCCAAATAACGGCTATTCGAGAAGGAGTCGAGCCAGAGTTATTTGGTTGGCTTATTCCCAAGCCAAACAAGTTTAGTATTTCCAGAGCACTCCCTTCGTGGTTTATGCGACAAGTAGGCCAAGTGAAATACGACTTGGACACAAATAATCACGGAGAACTCCGGGCATTTGTGGTAAGTGGGGAATACGAAAAAGTATTTCCTTTTGACATATTTCCAGTACAACTACTCAAGGCCATCTTGAACGAAGATATAGATGCCATGGAGAAATTAGGATTGTATGAGCTGGTGGAGGAGGATTTTGCTCTGTGTGAAGTGGTTTGTACCTCTAAAATAAATGTTCAAAATATCGTGCGTGACGGACTAAATCTGTTGCGATCCGAAGTAGGCTAAATTAGTACTAGGTTAATTCAAACGATAAACTATTCAATTTCCAATGAAAGCTTTACACCAATTCATTGACAGTAATGTTCACCCATTATTTAAAGAAGGATCAAAATTAGAGAAGTACTGGCCGGTATATGACGGTTTTTACACCTTTTTATTTACACCCGGCCACACGGCCGATGGAAAAGCCCATGTACGAGATGGGGTAGATTTAAAGCGTACCATGAATACGGTGATTACCGCATTAATACCCACTCTTCTTTTTGGGATGTGGAATGTCGGATACCATCACTTTAATGCAATCGGAATAGACGCCACATTCTTCGAGCAATTCTTATTTGGTGCTATCAAGGTAATTCCCATGGTCGTGGTTTCATATGGAGTAGGCCTTGGTATAGAGTTTCTGTTTTGTGTTATTAAAGGGCACCAAATTGAAGAGGGCTACTTAGTTAGCGGAATGTTGATACCTCTCATTATGCCGGTAGATTTACCCCTTTGGATGTTGGCTTTATCCGTAGCCTTTGCGGTAATCATCGGAAAAGAAGTGTTTGGTGGTACTGGGATGAATATTTTCAACCCAGCTTTGCTCGCTAGGGCGTTTGCTTTTTTTGCTTATCCGACCTACATGTCAGGGGATAAAGTTTGGATTAATACTACTGGTACAGAAGGAATGATGGCGGTTGATGGTTTTTCAGGCGCTACAGCGCTTGGCGAATACGCAACGACCGGTGTTTCTCAGTATAGTGCTCTGGACGCTTTTATTGGAATTATTCCTGGATCGGTTGGTGAAACATCAGTAATCGCTATTATGCTAGGTGCTGGACTACTGTTATTTACAGGTATTGCTAGCTGGAGAATCATGCTCAGCGCAGTTGTTGGTGGAGTAGTAATGGGGCTTATTTTCAATGCCGTTGCCCCATTTGCACTTAGCGCTGAACAACAAGCATTTATGGCAGTGCCTTTTTGGCAACAATTAGTGATGGGAGGTTTTGCCTTTGGTGTAGTATATATGGCTACAGATCCCGTTTCCGGTTCGCAGACCGATACAGGTAAATATGTATATGGCTTTTTGATAGGATTTCTATCCATCATGATTCGCGTATTCAATCCCGCTTATCCTGAGGGAGTAATGTTGGCGATTTTATTTATGAATACGATGGCTCCTTTAGTAGACCATTACGTAATTCAAGCCAATATCAAGAAAAGAGAACAAAGATTAGCCCTTAAAACAGCTACGGCATAATTATGGATGTAAATAAAAATTCATACACCTTTCTATTCGCTACGGCTATGGTTGTAGTGGTAGCGGCTTCGTTATCCTTTGCGGCGACCAACTTAAAACCGTTCCAGGATACCAACGTAGAACAAGAAAAAATGCAAAGCATTTTGAGTTCTATCCAAATACAAGTAGAACGTTCTGAAGCACCGGAAGCATACGGTACATACATTACAGAAGCGATAGTTTTGCAAAAAGGAGAAGCTATTGAAGGGCAAGATGCTTTTGCCATTGATTTAGCCAAAGAGATTAGAAAATCAGACGAGGAACGCTTGTCTCCTTTATATATAGCCGATAAAGATGGTGAAACCTACTACATAATCCCATTGCAAGGTAACGGACTTTGGGGGCCTATATGGGGATATGTTTCTTTAAAGCAAGATATTAACACGGTATATGGGGCAACCTTTGATCATAAAGCTGAAACACCTGGGCTAGGAGCCGAAATCAATACGACCGTATTTGAAGAACAGTTCAAAGGGAAGCGTATGTTAGATTCTAATTTGACCTTTGTTGGTATTGATGTCCGTAAAGGAGATGCTTCTACCGAATATCAGGTAGATGGAATCTCTGGCGGTACCATTACTAGTGACGGAGTTGAAGCTATGATTCTAGACTGTGTAAAGGAGTATGTTCCTTTTCTAAAAGAGCATAGCGGCAAAACAGCCACAGCAGCATTAATCAGTGAATAGCACCATAGCCAGATTACATTCATTCTTAAGACAGCCAATAAAACGACCTTATAATTCTGATCTAAACAGCCAATCCTTAATTAACCACTCATGGCCGACGTATTAGAAAAAAAAGAGGAAGCAAAAGACCTACTGGTCGATAAGCAACCTAAAGAACCTCTTTTTAGTAAAAAAAACAGAAAATTATTAAACGATCCGCTGAACGATAACAATCCGATCACCGTGCAGGTTTTGGGGATTTGTTCCGCTCTTGCCATAACAGTCAAGTTATATCCCGCATTGGTTATGTCCATTTCGGTGTTGTTTGTAATGGCTGCGGGGAATGTGATTGTATCGTTAATGAGAAACTTTATCCCTAATCGAATACGGATCATTGTACAGTTAGTTGTAGTTGCATCTCTTGTAGCTCTAGTGGATCAAGTACTAAAAGCATTTGTATATGATGTGTCTAAAGAGCTTTCTGTATTTGTAGGTCTTATCATTACCAACTGTATAATTATGGGTCGTTTAGAGGCATTTGCCTTAGGTAACACGGTTTGGAAATCATTCTTAGATGGTATTGGGAATGCATTTGGCTATGCGTGGATTTTATTAGCAGTAGCTTTTTTCAGAGAACTTTTAGGCTCAGGTACGCTGTTTGGTTTCCAAATTATACCAGATGCCTGGTATTTAGCTAATGGCGGGTTTTATAGTAATAATGGATTTATGCTTCTTCCGCCCATGGCGCTTATAACAGTAGGTATCATTATATGGGTACAACGTGCTCGCAACACTAAATTGATCGAGGAATAATCATCATGCAAGAACTCGTTAATTTATTTGTAAAAGCCATATTTGTTGACAACATGATATTTGCCTATTTCCTAGGCATGTGTTCATATTTAGCCGTATCGAAAAAAGTTTCTACAGCTGTAGGGCTTGGAATAGCCGTAATTTTCGTACTAACGATCACAGTACCAGTAAATTTCTTATTAGAAAATTATATACTTCGCGAAGGCGCACTATCTTGGCTAAGCCCAGCATTTGCTGAAGTGGACCTAAGTTTTCTATCCTTTATTTTATTTATTGCGGTAATTGCCTCCATGGTTCAGTTAGTTGAGATGACGGTAGAAAAATTTTCTCCAGGTCTATATAACGCATTAGGTATTTTCTTACCACTAATTGCTGTGAACTGCGCTATTCTAGGTGGTTCACTATTCATGCAGGAAAGAAACTTTATCGGAATAACCGAAGCTACTGTTTTTGGATTCGGTAGTGGAATAGGTTGGTTTTTAGCTATCGTTGCTATTGCCGCCATTCGAGAAAAAATTCAATATTCAAACGTGCCTGCCCCTTTAAAAGGTTTAGGGATTACATTTATTGTAACCGGACTGATGGGGATTGCATTTATGTCCTTTATGGGTATTAAGTTATAACACCAAAACGTTTTTATACGATATCATCATGGCATTAGCAGCAACCACATTAATTGTATTTACCAGTGTAATAGTATTTTTTGTAGTAATACTACTTCTTGTTTCTATTTTATTAGGAGCGAAATCTGTATTAACTCCATCAGGACCGGTTAAAATCACCATTAACGGTGAAAAAGAGATTGAGGTAGCCTCTGGGAGTACTTTATTGAGTACATTGGGAGACAATAAAATCTTTTTACCCTCTGCTTGTGGTGGTGGTGGTACGTGTGTTCAATGTAAATGCCAGGTACTAGAGGGTGGAGGAGAGATCCTTCCTACAGAAACACCGCATTTTACCCGTGCTGAACAAGCTGATAAATGGAGGCTAGGCTGTCAGGTGAAAGTAAAAGAAGACATGAATATTCAGATTCCTGAAGAAGTCTTTGGAATTAAGAAATGGCAAGCAAAGGTTGTGTCAAACTATAATGTGGCTTCATTTATCAAGGAATTTATCGTAGAAATTCCTGAGGAAATGGATTACAAAGCGGGTGGATATATTCAGATAGAGATACCCCCATGCGAAGTAGATTATAAAAACATTGACATTACGGCACATCCGGAAGAGCACGATACTCCAGATAAATTTCAACTTGAATGGGATAAATTTGGCCTATGGGATCTCAAAATGAAAAATGAGGAGACGGTAGAGCGCGCCTATTCAATGGCTAGTTACCCTGCAGAAGGGCGTAAAGTAATGCTTAACGTTCGTATTGCAACTCCACCATGGGATCGAGCAAAAAACGGTTGGATGGATGTGAATCCGGGTATCGCTTCATCGTATATATTCGATAAGAAACCAGGAGATATGGTGACTATTTCTGGACCTTATGGGGAGTTCTTTATTAAAGAAGAAACCCAATCAGAAATGTTGTACGTGGGTGGTGGTGCAGGGATGGCTCCTATGCGGTCTCATTTGTATCATCTGTTTAAAACCCTAGAAACAGGCCGTAAGGTTTCTTACTGGTATGGTGGTCGTTCACGTCGTGAGCTATTCTATCTAGATCACTTTAAACAACTAGAAGATAAATTTGATAATTTTAAATTCTACATTGTATTATCTGAACCATTGGAAGAAGATAATTGGGTCGAGAAAAAAGATGTAGATGATGCAGAAGGTGACGGTTTTTTAGGATTTGTTCACCAAGCAGTGATAGATCAGTATTTATCTAAGCATCCTGAACCTGAAGAAATAGAATTCTATTTCTGTGGTCCCCCACTCATGAACCAAGCTGTTCAAAAAATGTGTGACGATTGGGGAGTGCCCGAAGAGAACGTAGCGTTTGATGACTTTGGCGGATAATATTAACGCGTATGTATAGATTAAAGCGAGTAAACGCAGCAAATAGAAACGGCCTTGGTCGTTTCTATTTTGTTTTAGGGCTATATACGTATCTAATGCTCACAATCACCTGTAGCTCGCCTACGGCTTATGAGACTTTACAAGGGCAAGCCCAGGGATCTACCTATACTTTGCAGTTTGAACGTTCCAAAACTATAGAAACGAAGCTGTTACAAAAGGAGATAGACCAGCTATTATCGAATATTGATCAATCAATGAGCACGTATGTACCTGGTTCAATTATCTCTAAATTAAACCAATCTGAGGGTGCTTACGTAAAAGTTGATACTTTATTCATGAGGGTATTGGTATCAGCATTAGGAGTGGCAAATGATACCGAAGGTGTATTTGATCCTACAATAGGCTCAGTCGTTCAATTATGGGGTTTCGGATTCGATGAAATGCGCGGGGACATTAGCGAGAAAAGTATTCAAGAAGCCCTCTCACGATCTGGTTTTGAACAAATTAATGTGGACACTTTGGAGGCTAGCGTACGTATTCCCAATGGATTTTCCATTGATTTTAACGCTATTGCGCAAGGATTTTCGGTGGATACGTTGGCCTTATTGTTAGAGTCAAAGGGTATTCAGAACTATATGGTAGAATTAGGGGGAGAAGTACGTACTCGTGGTTATAATGATCGGGGAGAGGTCTGGAAGATTGGTATCGACCGGCCCGATGATGGAACTACATCAAATAGAGAGTTGCAAGCCATTATATCCTTGGAGGATCAATCGCTAGCTACTTCTGGTAATTACCGAAAATATTGGGTTGATCAACAAACCGGTGTTAAATACGCTCACACTATAGATCCCTCCACAGGTCGGCCGGCCATGAATCAATTACTAAGTGCAAGTATCTTACATCCGCAGGCAACACTGGCTGATGCGTACGCCACCGTTTGTATGGTTTGGGGGCATTTAAAATGCATTGAGTTTTTGGAAAGTAATGCGGATTATTCAGGAGTACTTATCTATACCGATGTAGAGGGGAATTGGTTTACTTACTACAGTCCTGAGTTGGTCATTTCGATGGTTCAGACTGACTAAGGGTGTTTGGGGTCTACTTTAGAGTATTTTCCTCCTAAACTAAAAGTCATATCTACACAAAAGGGCTAAACTCGGGCTCTTCTTTCTTTTGTGTCAACGACTTGTTGTCTTCACTTTTACACTTCTGATCAGGTAGCGCACCGCATAAACTACAAGCCTCTCCCTCCTCATTAAGGAATGGGCTATTGCTTGCGCAGGTACCAGCAAATTCACCATCTTTTTTGGCCCATATTTTAATGGCTATACCGGCAAAGCCAATACCTAAAAAGGTGATAGCTAATAATAGAGTGGCCAAAAATACTTCCATGGATGGATTAATTTTTATGATGAGCTAAATTGAAATACTACCTAAAAATCGCATTATTTATGATAAATGACAATAAAAGCTTGTTATAAATAGTCTGTTCAAGGAGTAAAATAGGTGCTTCTCAGTGAACATTTCCCTATATTTATCGTCCATAAAATATGTATGCGCCCGTAGCTCAACTGGATAGAGTACCAGGTTTCGGCCCTGGGGGTTGGGGGTTCGAACCCTCCCGGGCGTACAACTAATTTAAGCTAAGTAACATTATTACAGTTATTTAGCTTTTTTATTTTGCAGGAATTGTACAAGTTTTGTACAACTTATCTATAGTTAAGAGTGTTTTAACACTAAATCAAGCGATGTATATCCTATCTAATATCTAAGTATCCAGATAGATCTACATTTAGGACATCTTGAGAAGAATGAAATGCATTCCTGCCACTTAGTTCTTTTCCAGGTATGTTTACACTTAAGACATTTCATTGTAGATCATATTATTTCAACCAAATTTAGCCCCTAAGGGCCAAAGTCAAGGTGGGTGGGAGTTTGGTTTATCCCGCTATTGCACTGCTTAAAAAGAACGTAAAGTACACGGAATAAATCCACTCACTCCGTATTTATTTATAGTACGTGGAGTGGAGTGAGTAAATAAATAGGAAAAACTCTACTCCTAAACACAACGGATGCCAATCATACTTCCCTTGCTTGACATTGAGAATACAATTCGATAAATAATTCAAAACAATGTCTATAAAACAACTAAAACAATAGCATTATGGATTTGAGTAGATATACTGATGGGTTTTTTTCTATTGATGGAACACACGGTTTTTTACCTATTCGTTCACCTTTAGCTGAATTACCAGATAGGTACAAAGAACTTCAATCAATCTTAGACGATTTACCAACTCAAAGGGTTGACGGATCTAATGGTTTGTTGTCAAAGGAAGGCCTTATAGAAAAAAGAATAGAGCATTTAAATGACTTTAGTGATTTAGTAGCCAATGAATCAGATGTATTTATTATTCAGGCTTTATTTAGAGCATATGCATTTTTAAGTTCAGCATATACACTAGCTCCTGCTCATTTCGAATATAAACGAAGTGGAAATTATGGGAAAGCTAATCGCATATTACCGAAACAATTAGCAAAGCCTTTCTGCATTATTGCTAATTCTTTAAATGTGTATCCATGGCTCGATTATCATTATGCATACTCTTTAGGGAATTATGTAAAAAAAGATGAATCTCTTGGGTTAACATGGGAAAATCTTGAAATGGCAGTAAAGTTCTCTGGACTCCCTGATGAAAGGGGATTTATCATGTTACATGTAGACATAAATGAGCATTCACCTGAGTTATTATCTGGAGTCTTTTCAACGCTTGAACTTTTGCAAAATAGAGAAGATTCCTCAACCTTCAGTGATGATGATGTTTACAAAAATCTTGACAAATGTCATCGAGCAATGAGAAAGGTGAATGAAAGAAGAAAAGTAATGTGGAAAGCTTCTAGATGGAGACACTATAATGATTTTCGCGTTTTTATCATGGGAATTAAAGGTAATGAAGAAATATTCGGTGATGGAGTTATTTATGAGGGCGTAGATAATCACCCAAGACAATATCGAGGCCAAACAGGTGCTCAAGATAATCTAATACCCACTATGGACATATTTTCTGGGGTCATCAATCATTATCCAAACAATGAACTAACTCATTATCTTATAGATTTAAGGAGTTATAGACCAGTTTGTGTTCAACGATTCTTCGAAGACCTTAGATTTGATGTTACCAATCTTCACCCAGATGGCTTAATCGGCACTTTGAGAGAACATAATTTCAATCGCAGTTTAGTGTCATTATTGGGAATACTAGAGGAAATTTATCTGTTTCGTAATGGGCATTGGCAATTTGTTCAGAAATACATCATGAGTAATACAAAATATGCTAAGGCAACAGGAGGAACTCCTATTATTTCATGGATACCAAATCAAATAAAAGCAGTTATTTCTGCAATGGATTCATGTATTCAATCGATTTCACCAACCTATGAACAGACTAAGATCCTACTCTTTAAGACTGAGTTACAAGTCAAAAAAGAATTATTGAATGATCAGTTATCTGCTTTACAAATGCCCGACTATCAAGCTGAAGATGTATTTATACTAAATAAAACCTACAAACTTGAAGATGAAACATAATTCCTGAGGATACTGAACATTTGCCGGAGATAAATTAAACTAGATTAAACTAAATTGATTCATAAGGTCAAGGTTGATTGGTATTTTTAAATCTTATCCTAGTATTACCTTTGTTAAAAAAACATAAACTAAACCAAATAAATCCACTCACTCCGTACTTATATATAGTACATGGAGTGGAGTGAGTAAATAAAAAACCCCACTAACTTGAAGCTAGTAGGGTTCAAGAATACCATTATTCGGAAAGATGAATTTCTATTTAATCAGAAGCATTTTCTTGGTCTGGGTAAACGATGGAGTTGTCAGCTTATACAGATACACTCCACTTGATAATCCTGACGCATCAAAGGTAGCGGTGTGATACCCAGCTGACTGCTGCCCATTCACTAGTTCCATTACCTTTTGACCCACACTATTAAACACATCAAGGGTTACTTGATTCGCGGTTGGTAAAGCATATTTAATTTGGGTAGATGGGTTGAAGGGATTAGGATAGTTTTGGTAAAGTTCATAATCCGTGATTTCAAGCATCGGTTCATTTGAATTTATGATACCTACATTAAACATATGAGTATGACTCCAATCCCCTTTTTTTGTTGAATTTATTCCTCTGACTTTCCAATAATATTTTTCATGACCGGAATCGAGTGGATTATCCAACGACATAAAGCTCCCATCAGATTTGTGCGTACTCACATTTTCAGAAAAATCCTCCTTTGATGAGATCATCATTTCATACCCAGTAGAATATTTTACCTGCTCCCATTCAAAAAGTGGATCTAACCCAGGGTTTTCATCTAATTCCAGCGGATAAACTAATTGGGGGGCTTTTATTGGATTCACTATCATTGCAAATTCAAATTCAAATGGGCCAATATCAGCATCTGAATCAACTGGTATTGGCACCCTTGTTTGGATAATGTGTTTGTCAAATACTGCTGATCTACCATTTCCAAATAGAATACTTGAATCAGAAATACTCAGATAAACTCCAAAACGATTAATCACCGTATTACCTTCTTTAGGCGTTATTGGTTCGTGTGATATTTCAAAAAGTGGGTCCTCAGTATAAATATTATCCCCTTCCCGGGCTAGCACATTGGTTCCTTGGCCATAATTTTGTACCACACTATGATCAATCAAGGGTAGGCCCGTACTTTGGAAAAACTGATCTCCTCTTTTAGCTTTATTGCCCCAAATAACATTATTTAATAAAGTTGAAAAACTGTCGTCAATTTGAATGCCACCCCCCCTATACTCTGCTCTATTATTTATAATTAAATTATTCAAAACCGATGGATCTGAATTATTTATATATATACCGGCCCCTTGATACCCTTCATTATCAAATATAATATTGTCGGATATGCTGCCTTGAACATTGTTGTTTAACTCAACTCCAGAGTAATTATTGTCCTTTATAACATTACCCATTATAAACAAATCCATATCACCTTCCGCAAACAATCCTGTGCTAGCGCCACCTGTTATATTGTTGTTTGATATAATATTTATAAACTTCTCCCCTATATTATATTCGTCACCATATAATCTAACCCCATTTTTAATGGTGAATCCGTTCACAGTGACAGACCCATTAGATACAGATATCTCAGTATCCAGAATAGTATTTAAAACTACTTCTTGGTTGTCTAGGTCAGCCCTATAGTTAGAGGTTAATGTTGTATTTTTATTATTAATATTTATAGAATTAAATACATATTCTCCTTCAGAAACTAAAACGGAATCTCCATTTCCGCTATAATCTAATGCGGCCTGTAAATCATTAAAGTCTGAAGGAACACCTAGAAGCCGCGCAAAAGCATCTAGATTTTCTATAGTAAGATTATTAGTAGTGCTGGAGCTAATGGCATGATTTTGAGCGATATCTTTTACATTTGAACTATCAGAAAAACCAATTCTTATCGTGCCTGACACTGGCCCCTTAATGGTTCTAAAGCTTATTTGATATCGATCATTGCTTATTCTGTTCGCTGCCCTGATACTGATTACATCAGGGTCCGCTACTTCGTCATTTAATAGTACATCAAAACTTGTTGGTGTCACGCCCTCGACAGGCTCACTAAACTCCAACTCATATACCAACGGTATACTGCTTGGTTGAATTTCTTCTAATTCTGGGCCTTTAATATCTAACGAAATAATGTCACTGACATACCTTCTATCTTCTTGAATACGGTCTCTCATTAAAAAGGTAACCCCAAAAAAACCTCCTTCTTTATCAATAGCTAAGTTTATAGGAGCGTATTGTTGCTTAAACCAGTCACTATATTCTCCATTGTTATAAAACTCTTTAGTAAAACTAAACTCTTCTCCAAAACTTTCTCTTTGATAAACCCGATATAGGCCATTCTCATCTATAGTTATTCTTAATAGCCCATCATGCGAGACCTGGCTTACCATGATTTTAGAGCTTTGCTCATGGTTATTTAAGAAATGATCATTGAGAGGGGATAAAAACTCTCTCGGCAATTCTTCTGAGCCTATTTTGTCTACAATAGCTAATTCATCCGCACTAGGAAATTGGTATTCTTGTATTCCCTGATTCGTTATGATATTAATTGATCTTAAGTCCTCAACAAAACTCATCTCAAAAATTTCTTCTCTATGGTGAGTAAATTCCAGTATACCACCAACCCATTCACTTGAGTCATTAAGTGTGGTATATATAATCGTCTTCTCTAGCGAGTCGGGGGCGCCATTGAAGGACGGCTGAGATTGAAGTGTTGCGTATCTTGTTCCATCGATGCTTATATGATGTTTAAGTCCCTCTTTTGTAAATCCGCTCCACAGCGTGTCTTCAGGTATTAACTTGAAATAGTCTCCCGATCCAAAATCGTCAACATATTCATAATCTAATGTATAGTATACTCCTCCGGCCATAACTTTTTTTCCATCGCCTGAGAGCGCCGCCCCAGTATATTTCGGATCACTATACTCGGTATAGTGAAAATTACCGTCAACATTCCTTCCTTGCAACCTGAAGCCACCGTCGTAAAACGCAGGATTCAAAGTAATGCTATCATTTAAGCTGATATAGAGATCACTCTGCCGGCCGTATGAAAATGCATTATAATAATCGACTCCAATGATTACATTTTTTTCATATATGGGAAAATAGACGCTATGAATCTCGTAATATGTTTTTACATATATACGCTCATTAGTGCTTTTGATCAGTGAATAGCTAGCCCTTGATTGCAGAACCTGCTGAGAAATTGCTGAATCGATGAAGAGGATGTTTAATAAAATAACAAGAATAATTTTTTTCATTTACTTACACCTAGGATCTAGAATTGTTTTTAAAAATTAAAATGAGCCTTAAGTAAGCTTTAAATATAAGCTTTTAATAGATATTTACGTATGTATATAGTTTTATATAAGTAAATAAACATCAAATTCAGAATCAGTCATATACCAGCGTTTTTGTTAGACTATTTATCATTAATACTATTAACGCTTACATAATCAATCCATTTATTTCAACTAAATATGGTCCTTACAGGCCAAAGTGAAAGTGGGTGGGAATTGTGTTATATCCCGCTATTGCACTGCTTCAAAAGAAGGTAAAGTACACGGGTTAATCTCTATCAATAATGAACCCACACATACTACATCTATACACCTTTTTTTTCATAATTAATAGATAACCTATTAAACCTCCAACAAGAGACGATATACCTATGTAAAAGGAAGATCCATAGATAAGTAAATCGATCAATGGAAAAGTTTCCCCAAAATTATCAATGGTAGATGAGGTGAAATAAATGCTCAACCCAGTTTTCCCTCTACACCCGACCCAGCACCCATTGATGGGGGCTTAGGACTTTTAGCTGCAGCGGGTGGCGCTTATGCATATAAAAGACTTACAGCTTCAAAATCCGATTTCAATGGTACAAGAGATGCAGACGAAAAAAATATATAGGCCAAAAAAAAGACCACTCTGTCGAAGTGGTCTTTTTGAAATTAGGGTCTAATATTTATTGTCTTTAAAAAGATATTCGCCGGTCAAGGTCAATTATCAAGGGTCTATTGTATAACTCTAAATGCGTTAGTGATTGACTTATCGTCTCCCTTTTTGAAATACTTAAACCTTTTTTAAAAAAAAGTTTCGATGAGTAGACTTTTCTTGTATAATTCATCATAATTAGGCTATAAACGAATATTTTGATACATGTTTAAACGAACTTTTTCTTTTTTACCCACATTATTTTTAGTGACGTTATTTGGTTTTTTTACCTTTGGACTGCCGACGGTAACTGCTCAAATGTCTGGAAACACAACCATGCAAGAGGCTCATGAACAAAAATGGGCTATTGCATTGCACGGTGGAGCAGGTTATGTCTCTCCCGATATGCCAGAAGAAAGAAAGGCTCGTTATATGGCTGCGTTAGATTCCGCTTTGGCCATAGGGGTGGATATTTTAGAACAAGGGGGTTCATCGCTAGACGCTGTTGAACAGACCGTTCGTTTTTTAGAAGACAACCCACTATTCAATGCCGGCCGTGGAGCGGTTTTTACCAGCGAAGGAAAAAATGAGTTAGATGCGGCAATTATGGATGGTTCACAGATGAACGCAGGAGCAGCGACTGGTCTGACAACGGTTAAACATCCAATATCGTTGGCCCGTATTATCATGGAAGAATCGAGACACATTTTATTTGCTGGTGACGGTGCCGAGCAGTTTGCAGATCAAACCACCGTCGAGCGAGTAGATCCAGAATATTTTAAAGTACCGGCTCGATATGAAGCTTGGAAGCGCGCCAATGAACACCAGGGATATTTGGAATCCCAACCTGATAATGGGTGGAAAATGGGAACAGTGGGTTGCGTAGCCGTAGATAAAACGGGCCGCTTAGTAGCGGGCACATCAACAGGAGGAATGACCAACAAGAGGTATGGAAGAGTTGGTGACGTGCCCATAATTGGATCAGGAACCTATGCCGATGATCAAGTAGCAGTGTCGGCAACCGGTTGGGGAGAACGTATTATGCTTAATGTTTCTGCTCATCGCTTGGCTAGCCATATGCGATATACAGGTGCTAGTTTGAATGAGTCGATGGATTATTTGGTATATGAATTACTGAACGAAGGAGAGGCTGGGTTTATCGCTGTAGATCGAAAGGGTAATATTTCAATGGAAACGAACACGGGTTCTATGTTTCGCGCATCTCAAAGCGAAGGTGGAGAGAAGACCGTTGCCATTTGGAAGTAATTCTTTTAACCGCGATGAAAGCGATCACGTAATTCTTGGACGTAGACACCAATATCGTTTCGCAATTCATGGAAGCGTTCATGAAGACCTAGATAGTCGGATTTTTTGAATAACCCCTTTCCCTTTAGTTGCACTAATCGATTTAACCCATTATTCGCATACAACAAAGATCGCTTGGTGTAAGCAATATTGGCCCCCATGTATTCATGGTCAAATCCAAATGAGTATCCCCCGGCTAATTTGGCCCCTATTTTTAGGGTTTCTTCAACAAAGTCGTCAATTTCGGGGCTTTGGTGTTTTTCATCGATTGATAGTGCCCATCGTAAGACGTCAATAGCCAGGTTTTTTGACCGCGAGTATATTCGTAAATTATCTAAACTTCCGTAGTTCGAGTACGCAAAATCCTCGCTTAAGGCTTTCCATTCTTCTCCTTCGTCAAAATCCATTTCCGCATCTTCGTCATATTCTTCTAGAGCGTTAAATGGAAATTCATCTTCATCAAACTCATCTTCGTCTTCCCAATCTTCGTCATCTGGGAAATAGGCCTCGTCTAGAAGTAATTCTTCTTCTACGTAGGCTTCGAAAGCGTCATCTTCACTAACACTTTCCTCGAGCAAAGTAATCCAGCGGGGGGTAGAGCCACCACGAGGATCTGTGGTGATGAATTTCCTTAATTGATCACTCTTTTTCTCTACTTCTGAAATATGTGCATCCCACTGGTGTTCGTCCCAAAGTTCATCATCGGAATGGCTGTATTGCATATGAATGGAGCAATGAAGGTTAAGGTTTATTAAAAAAGCTGAATTTGGCACCCTTAGTCAAGAGCAAGTGGAAAAATACGGGTTTTTGTGGATAAATAAGTGTGTGAGCAGAAAAAAAGATCCTATCATTAAAGCAACCGAAAAAGACTAAAGTCGTTCCAGTACACCCACTACTACACGTGTTAGTTGCGGTTCTGCCATAGCGGCGGCTTCTAATACATCATCCAGACTTACGGGTTCAAGAGCATCGGGGAAACATTCATCGGTGATCACCGAAATCCCGAGCACCTCCATACTCATGTGTACTGCTGCAATCACTTCTGGTACGGTGGACATGCCCACTACATCGGCGCCTAATTGTCGCATGTAACGATATTCCGCCTTGGTTTCCATCATTGGTCCAGATACGGCTAAATATACTCCTTGGTGCATTTTTATCCCTGCATCGAGGGCCACTTGCTCGGCTGTGGCCAATAAACGCTCGGTGTAAGGTTGGGACATATCTGGAAATCGAGGACCTAAATCAGGATCGTTAGGACCAATTAGAGGGTTATCCCCTAAGAAATTAATATGGTCGTTAATGAGCATGATATCTCCACGCTCAAAATTGGGGTTTAATCCACCACAGGCGTTGCTTACTAACAGCGTTTGTATTCCCAACATCTTAGCTACTCGAACTGGGAAGGCAATTTGGTTCATCGAATAGCCTTCGTAATAGTGAAACCGTCCTTGCATTGCCATTACGGACTTACCACCTAGATATCCTATTAATAGTTTACCAGCATGGCTTTCTACTGTGGACACAGGAAAGTGAGGTATCTCCTCGTAAGGCAATTCTAATTCAACAGTCATTTCTTCGGCTAATTGCCCCAGGCCAGTTCCCAATATGAGCAAGTATTCTGGGTCAATGGGTAGGCGTTCTTTAATGAATGCAACAGCCTCGGCTCGCTGAATTCTAGCTTGTTGTAATGGATTGCTTGACATATGGTAGTCTTGTTAGTCTAATTCGTCTAAGAAGGTATTCATGAAGTCATCGTCATCTAGACTTGAGCTGGATGCTTGCTTCTTTTTTTCAGGGGTATTGGGTTCAGATTCTACGTCTTGGTCACCGGTTAACATATCTTCGGCCTCCGGGTTCATGGTAATATCGCCTGTTTCACCACTCGTGTTGGATATCGAGAGATCGTTAGGTTGATCTAGGCTAGGCTTGGTTGAAACAGATGGGGAAGCATCCGACTCATCGGTGGGCCCATCGATGGGATCGAAAATATGGAATTCGTTGGCCGCAAATTTTTCGACCATACCCATATTGTTCTCTAAAAATTGTTGAAAGCTTTGAATCATTTCATCGCGGCGTTCGAGTAATCGTATCATATCCTGCCGTATGGTGGAGCGCTGTTGTTGTGCTTCTTGAATCATCCGATCGGCTTCCATATGAGCCCGGTCCATAGCAGTTTTAGCTTCATTTCTAGCCTGCTCCATTTTTTGAGCTACCGACTCCTTTGTCGTTTGTAAGGTTTCATGAATGGCCTCTTCCACCTTCTCATAGTGAGTTATTCTCTTATTGAGCCCTTGTACTTGTTCTTGTAACTCACTGTTCTTTTGTTGGAGCTGTTCCATTTCGCTGGCCACAAAGGCTAAAAAGGATTGAACCTCTCCAACATCATAACCACGAAGAGATTTATCGAATTGATGCTGTTTAATTTCGAGCGGTGTTAATTTCATACTGCTTATTCCTTCGTTCTTTTTAGAATTTGATCATCATCCTGCTGTCCAACAGAAGGCTCATCGTTGACCCTGCGTTCTAATTGTTCTATTCGACGTTGTAGGTGTTCGATATGCCCACGTAAATCATTGGCCTCCCTAGCACTAAAGAGCCTTTTTTCTTCAAGGGACAGTTCTTTTTCTTTGTACGAAAAAATCATTCCGCCACCAATGGCGACAATCGCAATAACAGCAAACCAGGGTAAACCAAATAACATAATTAGAGGGATTAATTAAACGTGTTCATTATTGCAGAAATCTATTTAACACAATACGAAAAAAGCATGAAAAGGTTGAATGCTAACCTTAATAAATCTAGGCTCTACTTCCAAAAATAGAGCTCCCAATTCGGAGCATGGTACTACCCTTGTCCAAAGCTAAAGCATAGTCGTTACTCATTCCCATAGAGAGTTCGGTTAACTTAGGGTAATTAGTATTATGGCGCTGCTGAAGATTTCGGAGTAACTCAAAAGAGTCAGAAATGGTAGTCTCATCATCGGTAAACTTAGCCATACCCATAAGTCCACGAACAAGAATATGGTCAAGTGTTTGTGCATGGGTAAGCAATTCGTCTAATTCATCGGCTTCACAACCACCTTTTTGGGGTTCTTCACTTATATTAACCTGAATTAGGACGTTGATAACTCGGTTATGTTGAGCTGCTCGCTTATTAATTTCGTTTAACTGTTTTACTTTGAATACCGAATGAATCCAATGTACATGCGCTGCGATAAACTTTATTTTGTTGGTTTGAAGTGTGCCAATCATATGCCACTGTAGGTCATCGTGGTCCAAAGATTCGGCTTTCTCTTGTAGTTCTTGCATTCTATTCTCACCAAAATGACGCTGTCCTGCGGCATAGGCTTCTTCGATCATGTGCAAAGGCTTGGTCTTACTCACCGCCACTAAGATGACCTCTTCTCTGTTTCTCCCACCCGCAAGACATTGTTGCGTAATTGATTCTTCAGTTTTGGCTAGTTGTTCTGTTAGTACAGACATAGAGGAGGATAAATAAATGTTATTACTTTTAACTTAGTGTTATTAGCCTTATTTTTAAAGCTCACTATTAATTGAAGTTAACCAATTTTTGGTACTGAAATTTACGATGTACATACCTTTCTACTCGTGCTTATCATGCTCAGGCACCTACTGTTCGAGTCACTTTCTAATTCCTCACTCTCATAGTTCAGGAAGATAAGTGAGTCTACACATCCGACACATATCAACCTTTTTGAATCAGTGGGCTCCTCCAAGCGTCAAAATGGATTATGATAATGTTGGATTATTGGTTGGAAATCCAGACACCCCGGTTACTAGTATACTTACCTGTTTAGATGTGACCGAAGAAATTGTTGAAGAAGCGATTCAAAAGGGATGTAATCTCATTGTCGCTCATCATCCCCTCATATTCAGTAAGATTGGACGCATAAATCCGACGCACTCACAAGGTCGAATCATTTACTCACTTATTAAAAACGATATAGCTCTACTGGTTGCTCATACTAATTTAGATGCGGCACTAGATGGAGTTTCATTTGCGTTGGCAAATACGCTTGGATTAGATGGCTTACGTTTTTTAAAGGCTAGTGAGCCAATCTCAAGAAAAATAAGGCTGGTAACTACGCACGAAGAACCTGGGGCGGTCCTAAAACTGTTAAACTATTATTCGGCCGAGGATGCGCACTTTTTCAATGTAGAAAACAGATCAGACGGTATTGTATGTTTTGAAGCCACTATTGATCAGCATTTGTTAAAGGAATTAAAAGCTGGGCTAAAAAAAGAAGGATTACTGAAAGAAGGAAAATTTCAAGTAACTCAGTTAGCATCTCCCTCAAAAAATTATGGATATGGAGTCATTGGGCACTATCCCGAAGAGGGCGTTGGGATGAATGAATTTCTACACCTGGTATCTAAGGCGCTCAATTTGAAAGCAATCAGATATTCAGGTTCTGTAGATCGCATAAAAAAGGTAGCGGTTTGTGGAGGCTCAGGTAGTATACTGAAAAAAGAAGCTATAGCAGCAGGAGTACAAGCATTTGTTACGTCCGACATTAAATATCATGACTATTTTCTGGAAAAAGAGAATTTTATGCTGTTGGATGTGGGACATTATGAAAGCGAGTACCCTATTGTAGAGGCACTAAAGAATGAACTCAGTGAAGCATTTGAGCAGGTTGATGTGCTGATGACTCAGCGAATTACCAACCCCATGAACGTATATCTGCCCGACCAAGAATTAAAAACCCACCAAACACCCGAATAACATACATGAAAGAAGTACTGCAGCAACTCGCTAATCTCCAGTATATCGATAGTAGAATTGATGAACTAAAACAGCTAAGGGGAGACCTTCCAGAAGATATTTTGGATGTTGAAACCGACATTGCTCGTCTAGAGGCTAAACAAGCCAAGTTAGAGCAAGAAGACAAAGACTTATCTGTTGAATTGAATCAGCTTGAATTGGATATAACTAGTTCCACAGAAAAAGTATCAAAGTACGAGGAACAGCAACTCACAGTCAGAAATAATCGGGAGTATGATGCCCTTACTAAAGAAATAGAGGTCCAAAAACAGGTTATTGAAAAAGCTCATCTACGAATAGAAGAAGCCAAAAAACGCAAAGAGTTAGTTGCTCCAGAAAAAGCGATTATTGATGAAAAACTGGATGATGTACGCGCCGATCTTGACAAAATGAAAGCGAACCTGGATACGGTCATGAGTAGTACACAGGATGAAGAAGACCAGCTCATTGTTAAGAGAGAAGAAGTAGTCAAGAACATAGATCCACGATATCTTCGCAATTACAATCGATTGCGTAATGGGCTAAATAACGGTATTGCTGTAGTTGCAATGGATCGAGGAGCCGCATTTGGCATGAGCCTTCCACCTCAAACTCAGGTAGAAGTGCGCCGGATGAACAAAATCATTTTCGATGAAAGTAGTGGGCGTATCGTAGTTGATAAGGCTTTTTTCGACAAAGCCAAAGAACAGCTAAGTTTCTGATTCACTTAAAATACTTGTATCTTTAATTGAATGCATTGGACAATCGCCTTGGGTCGCTTCGGCGCCCAGGGAGGAAAGTCCGGACACCAACAAGTACCGTGCTCAGCGATCCAATAGGCGTAGCTGAGGGTTTGCTTCGGTAAATACAGAAAGTGCAACAGAAAATAAACCGCTTCTTCGGGAGTAAGGGTGAAAAGGTGAGGTAAGAGCTCACCGCCTCTTGTCGTGAGACAGAGGGCATGGTAAACCTCACGGGGTGCAAGTTCACGCAGGCAATACGTGCCACTTGTCATAACGTTGCCGGGTGGAACGCATTAGATAAATGATTGTCGTTTCGAATGCTAAAGTGCTAATTCGAAATACAGAATCCGGCTTATAGATGTATTCAGCCAAATATGGAGCTCTCGTCCGAAAGGTCGAGAGCTCTTTCTTGTAATAGAGCCAAATCTAGTAAGTTCAAAGTTAGATGAACTAAATACTCTAAAGTAGATACTGGAGACTTAGCACTGTAAATTTGATACAGTGCTATTGGTCAAGGGTTGAACCGAACCCCTTCTTTTATGCTTCGTTTCATTTGACGCTTAACATCTTTTTCTTTTATGCTATCGCGTTTGTCGTAAAGCTTCTTACCCTTTGCTAAGCCAATCTGTAATTTTGCCTTACCCCGTACAAAGTATAGCTTCAGAGGTACAATGGTATTTCCCTTTTGTTGCACCCCTTTATCAAGAGCTCGTATTTCTTTTTTGTGTAGAAGGAGCTTTCGATCCCGTTTAGGCTCATGATTCATGTAAGAGCCATGATCATACGGCGAAATATGGAACTCTTTCAGCCAAACTTCTTCTCCTTGAACAAAGGCAAAAGCATCGGTAAAGTTAGCTTTACCAGCACGGAGCGATTTTACTTCGGTTCCTTGAAGCGAAATACCAGCCTCAAAAGTTTCCACAATGGTGTATTCATGGAAAGCTTTTCGATTGCTTATAGTGGGTGTGTTAGTTTTTTTTTCGCTCAAAAGGGTGATAATCCGAATTTATTTAAAGTGTAAAGCCAAATTCTTCAAGATCTGCAACTACATCTTCCGCAGGCGCACGGTTCCCAAAAGTAGCGTAAATACCTAGTATTTGTTCAATCTCAGATAGGGCTTTTTCGTTGTCTGGATTAATTCGAAGAACCTTTACGTACTCACGTAACGCATTATTCATCTTATCTCTCATATTGGTCACGTTTGCATCCCTATATTCCAAAAACAAACCGTAATTCAAGTGAGTCATTTCTTTTAGCGTTAGAATTTCGGGGCTGTCAGGTTGTCCCTCTAACAATTCTAAGGCTTCCGTGTACTTATCTTCTGCTACTAGTTTGTCAATTTGGAGGGCTATGTCTACCGTGCTGGATAGAGTGGAGTTTTGCTCTTCACTACTAGACGAGCAAGACATGAAACTAATACTGAGTACGCATATGCCTAGGATGGAAAAAAATCTTTTTGAAGTGTTCATGAATGTGGAGTAGGGGTTACAGTTTTAGTCAATACAATTAGGGGATAATAAGAAGCTTAAGTGATAATTATAGGTCTTAAATCAGAGATTATTACTTTTTTACGGTGCTGTTCTGGTTGCAAAAGATTGTTGAAAAGTCGAAATACATGGTGATGTCACGGGTTCATACTTTACGAAAAGTGTTCTATAACTAGTGTATCATCGATCAAAAAGTGCGTGATAGGATGCACTTTAGCCCCCAAAATACCATTCACATAGGACATATATTGTATCGTGTTAACTAATTAAGGTCAAGGGATTAAGGCTAATACACAGTATAAAAATAAGCATACTTAACCAGCCTAAGAATGTACGCCCGGGGCTCAAGGGTTCTTCATATCGTACGGGTGGATGCTCAATTTTCACAACATATGCCGTGAAGAACGACCAGAAAAGCCATAGTACAGATCCTTCTTGTGCGAATGAGGGGGTCCATACATACAGAAAAAACCCACTCATTAGGAGAGAAAGTGGAATCATGGCTCCCATCCAATACAAGTGTTCTTTGTAGGCTTTTTTCATGAGCAGGCTAAGCATGATGGTCCAAATCCCCCAAGCATATCCTATAGAACCAAAGCCGTGGGTGGTTAAATAGTTTTGAAAAAGAGGGACGGCCTCAATACCGGCTAGAATGGTTAAGCCTCCATAAAATATTCGTGCGATAATACGGTGTTTTTCGTAGCCCACTAGACTATATAATATGTGGCCACCATCGAGTTGCCCAACGGGCATTAAATTAAGAGCCGTGAAAAATAACCCAAACCAACCCGCTAGCAGGAAAGGATAATGCATGATTTCATACATAGGCGGTGCTGAAGGGAAAAAAGAGGCTATAAAACTATACAAAGGGGTTTCGCCAAATAAAAAAACCATTTGTCCCTCCATTAGTGATGGCAGAGGTGGATAGTATCCAAACTCATTAAAGTGATCAATGAGCATTTGGTGATCCCCAAATTCGTTTAAAAAACTGGGTCCAGGAAGTGTAAGAAAGCCAATGATAAGAATGGCCAAGGAAACAATAAATCCAGCAAGAGGACCAGCGGCCCCAATATCGAATAGACTTCGAGTACGTTGAATCCGTTGGCGAATTTTTATAACAGCCCCTAATGTTCCAATTCCTACAGGTAAAGGTATATAATAAGGTAAGCTAACACGAACTCGATGATATACTGCAGCAAAGTAATGGCCAAATTCATGAACGGTTAAAAAACTAAGCAATAATGAGGCAAATAACGCCCCAGCTTTAAGATCTTCGTTAGTTGGAAACGGAAAGCTAAAACCTGCGAGAGTTTTAACTTGAAGGCCCTTACCTACTAGTAAGGTGCTTACGATACTGACAGAAATAAACGTAAGAATGAAGAGTACACCGTGGATAAAAAGTTCTTTAAGGGTGGGTCTGTCATTCTTGGGTTCAAGCGCTTCGTTGTTCCAGTGCTCTTGACTCGATCGATCAACCGGAAAGGGATTATCTGAGCGTTCTGAGGATGGGGTTTCAGACATTGATTATGAATCTTTTGGTTGCTTTATCATGGGGACTCATGTAGGTGAAGGGGTTCTATGTATAGGTAAGGTCATACAACGGGCTCCGCCTCGACCTCTACACAATTCATGCCCCTCAAATCCTATTGCAATTTTATTGTTTGTACTCTTATGCTTAGACCAATCATAATTTTTGTTGCCGTACTCTTCTAGGAATTCATGAGTTTTTAAATAGGTATATCCATGCTCTTCTAAGGCTTTAAAGGTATAGGTATTTCTGTCGTAACCCATTATTACTCCCGGTGCCAAGGCAAAAACGTTAGCTCCATCCGTCCACTGCTCCCGCTCTTGCTGCACCCCCTCACTCCCACCACAGGAAATGAACGTGTACTCCCTGCCAGTAAATTCTTCCAAAGCCTCTTTTATATGATAGCGGGATTCCACCACGATCTGATCGTCCTGCTTCCTTAATGCCACCACATTATTTGCTTTGTTCTGGAAAACGGGTGGGTATATTACGCATTCATACTCGCTGGCAAAAGTAAAGATGGTGTCTAGGTGCATAGAGGATCGTTGTTTAGGTATGTCGATAGCTAAAATAGTTTCAACTCCTCCAGTCATTAGGGATTCAGCTGCTTTTAGCACCCCAGCAAAAGAGCTTCGTTCGCTTATGCCGACAAGAATTAACTTCTCAGATGCCACCAAAATATCACCACCCTCGATAGACTGTTCTGCTGGAAGCTGTATAATGGAATTACGGACCGGATTAAATAAAGGATGGTAATGGACAAGGGTATCCATGAGAATGGACTCTCTTAGTCGGGCTGGTGTAGCTGCCCTAGATAAGATGATTTGATTCCCAATTACAGCAGCTAAATCGCGAGTGAATAAAAGGTTTGGAATGGGATGAATAGGAATGTTGGCTAGTGCTCGCAGTCTATTTTCTGAAGCCAAGCCACTTGCGCTCCTTAGCCCGGATAAGGAGGACATATGTTTAGCAAAACTATCAGAACCCTCAATGGCCCAGAGTAACAAATCAGATGGCTCAAAAGCCTCTAATTCTGTCCGAACAAGGCTCAAAGGTAGGTTGGGAAATGCTTTGATCAGTTCATCTATGAAGTATTCCCTGGCTTCCTTTTGTTCAAAACATTGGCTAAATAAGGTGCGTATTTCATAAACCTGGGTTGGATCTTTCATGATAGTTTTGAAGACCGCAAGCATATCCAAGTGTTCTTCTCGGGCATGCTCTTCAAATATAATATCATCGAAAAGTAACTCGTGTTTCATCCCGGGATGTACCCAGGACAACTCAGGGCCAGGGGTGTGAACAATAACCCCGCTTAAATGGGAAATTTCAGAAGAAACGTTGAGAGCCATACACTGGTTTAGTTACAATGTCACAGTTCATCTCAAATATACGCTTTAGTATTGCCATTATTAAGCGGAATTGAATGTCTCCATTTAGTATTTTGATTTTATGTCTACCCGTGCTGAAATAGAATCGCTTATGTTTTTGTTGGAGGATCCCGATCCTTTTGTTCAGGAGCAAGTCCAGCTTCGGTTTATGGAGTTAGGGGATCGTGCCGTACCCTTGCTAGACCAGATACGTGTCCAAACCAAGGATAAAGAAGAAAAAAAGCGAGCGAAAGAGGTACTTCATAAACTCACTTTTTCCACGCTTAAGGGAGATTTTGCAGAGCTTCTGCTGGAAGGTATAGGTAACCGCGCGCAACTGGAACGGGCTGTTATCACGCTTGCACGGTTTGGTCACCCAACCTTACGAGAATCCGAGTATGTAAAAACCCTGGATCATTTCGCAGATATGTTACGTCCTAGCTTGCGGTACAAACGAAGTGAGAGGGAAAAAATGCGCATCCTTATGAAATTTATCTTTGAGGATTTGAATTTCAGGGGTGACAATAAGGATTATCATAATCCAGCCAACGGGTTTATTGATCAGGTTATTGAGCGCAGAAAGGGGCTACCAATATCACTGAGTTTAGTAGCAATGTTTATAGCGCGACGTCTTCAATTACCTGTTTTTGGTGTGAACATGCCTATTCACTTCATGTTGGCCTTTGTGGGTGAAAAAGAAGAACAACTTATCGACCCTTATGATCAGGGGGCTGAGGTAAGCTACGACCAGTGCTACTTCTTCTTAAAAAAGAACAACGTCACACCAAAGCCGGAACATTTCAAGATGGCCTCCGATATAGACATTTTAGCTCGTTGTATTAGAAATTTAATGCATAGTTACGAGAGAAACGAGGAGCATGACCGGGTACAGGAGTTAAAAAGTCTTCTGGGATTAGTGGAAGGGGAAGCGATTTAGTGGGTTATATAGCTTAGGTGAGTAAAATTAAGCGTGTGTTGCTGAATTAGGTAGAAAAAGGTCGTATTTTACCCTTTTAATTTAATCATAGCTTCATGAGCACAACGGCTACCGCCGATACAAGTATTTCTACTGAGGCCTTAAAGCGGCGTACGTTTGCGATTATATCACACCCAGATGCAGGTAAGACGACTCTCACCGAAAAGCTATTGTTGTATGGTGGAGCTATTCATGAAGCGGGTTCTGTGCGTGCTCGTAAGGCCTCCCATCATGCCGCTTCAGATTGGATGGCCATTGAAAAAGAGAGAGGTATATCGGTAACCTCTTCGGTTATGCGCTTCGAAAAGGATGGTATTAAGTATAATTTATTAGACACTCCAGGTCACAAGGACTTCTCTGAGGATACACTTCGCACGTTGGTGGCCGCCGATTCTGGGCTAATGGTCATCGATGTGGCTAAAGGAGTCGAGGAACAAACTGAAAAGCTGTTTGAAGTGTGTAAGTTGCGTGAAGTTCCGGTGATCACCTTTGTAAACAAGTGTGATCGTCCCGGGATGGAACCATTGGAAGTACTCAGTAATATAGAGAACAAGCTTGGAATTGAGGCTGTTCCCGCAAGTTGGCCTATGGGATATGGGCAAAAATTTCAAGGTATTTATGATGTTCAGGCGAAAAAAGTACATGTGTACGAAAAAGCCGATCATGGAGCCAAGAAGGCAATAACGGAATTAGTTAGCCCAGAAGTGGCATTAGATAGAAGTAATTTATCAGATCTAGAGAAAGAGGCATTTTTAGAAGAGCTAATGCTTATTGACGACATGTATGAAGGCATGGATCAGGATCTTTATAATGCGGGTAAAGTAACCCCTGTTTTTTTCGGGAGTGCATTAAATAATTTTGGCTTGGATGTATTCTTGCATTATTTCCACCGCTTGGCCCCACCACCTCAAGGCTATGAGTACTCCAAGGGAGAGAAACGAGGATTAGAAGACGAATTTTCTGGTTTTATTTTTAAGATGCAGGCCAATATGAATCCAGGCCATAGGGACTGTGCGGCCTTTATTCGCATCGCATCAGGAAAATTTGTGAGAGGGCAGGATGTAGTGGTCGCACATACAGGAAAGAAATTAAAATTGGCCACGCCACATACCCTTATGGGGGACGACCGGCAGTTGTTAGAAGAAGCTTACCCAGGTGATATTGTGTCCATTTTTAATCCTGGAGATTTTCGTATTGGAACAACAGTCTATGCTAAGAATCCTGTTCAATTTGACATTATTCCCCTTTTTACTCCGGAGCATTTTCAAAAAGTTGCTACCAAAGATCCTTTCAAACGGAAACAATTAAGGGAAGGCTTGCAGCAGCTTTCTGAAGAAGGAGTAGTCCACGTGTTTGAAGTACCTAATGGAGTGGGAAATGAACTTCTATTAGGTACCGTGGGGGTTTTGCAGTTCGAAGTAGTAGAACATAGAATGAGAGAAGAGTACAGTGTAGATCTGGTTAAAACACCCGTTGCCTATCACTGCGCTAGATGGTTACCTAACGATAGAGCCGATATAATTTCGAAGTTGGAATCGGCCTACTCAACCCATGTAACAAAGGACATGGAAGAAAATCCAATTGTTCTTTTTGACTCTATGTACGCCCTTCAACAGGCCGAGGAAAAAATCGGAGCCCAGCACCTATTTAAGTTTAAGCAAGGTTAACCCAAAAAAAACAAAGACACATGTCTTCAACTAAAGATCCAGTAATGAGCACGCTTACGATAGAGCTTGCCAATCTAGATCTAAAAAAACATACGCAAGCAATTATTAACCTATTAGACCTGTTTTCTAAAGATAAAATGGGTCAAAATTAACCCCTTGAAGAGGGTATCAAAAAAGACGTCATTCAAGAGCTAAGAAAGCATCCAACTACCTTGGGTTTTTTGGCTTTTAAGGACGAACAACCCATTGGTTTGGTGACGGCCTTTTTAGGCTTTTCAACCTTTACTGCTAAACAAACCCTTAAAATTCACGACTTGGTGGTGCATCCCGATGCACGCGGTCTGGGTGTGGGAACAAAACTCCTAGATTATGTTCAAGAAGAGGCCGAGCGGCGTGACTGTTCTAAGATAACGCTGGAGGTGCGGGAAGATAATCCTGCTAAGAAATTATACGAGCGCGAGGGTTTCGAGTTTGGTGAGCCTCGGTGGTGGTATATGACTAAGGAATTACCAGCTTAGCATCTTCAGCTAAAGAAAGTACCGCCTGTTGATACAGTGAGCTCGTATTGTAGCGTAAAATTGCATCTTTGACATTCCCTTCTATCTCGGTAAAGTGAGCCAAATAATTTGCCACTGAGCGAATGTTGTCGGGCATATGATACAGTCCTTGTCCTTCGCTGTTTTTCCACCATCTGTTTAACGAATACGGGATAAATTGGGCATAGGACATAGCCCCTGCATAACTGGATTGTAAGCTCATTATATCCAGCCCGGTTCGCTTACAAAAACGTAGCAATTCGATAAGTTGTGCCTCGGCAAAACTGTACCTATAATCTTCTGCCATCATGGAGATGTAGGCATTAAGCGGATTGTAACTACCTTTGTAGCGGCCAAATTCAGATTCCACCCCTAAAATACCCATGATAATTTCTTTGGGGATACCAAATTCTTTTTCCGCAGCAAGTAGCTCAGCGGAGTAGGTGGTATAGAATTCGGCTAATTTATTTTTCTTTATTTCGTAGGCTAGTATTTCTTTATAATCCTCAAAACTTTCGATTCGACGCTCGGCAGAACGGGTAAATTTTTCGGTAATTCCCTCGATGTACTGAAACCTATCATCGGCAAGATACTCACTTAAGTCCCATCCCATGTCGTTGTATTGGCTAACTATTAACGCAATGCGGCGCTGAATGTCGTCTGGCATACGATCATTGATTTCAGAGGATGGCGCAGAAGATATTGTGGATTGTGCATGCGTGGGCTTTCCTCCCAAGAAAGCAATACAAAATGTGATAGTAAGTCCATAGCGAAGACTTTGTCGAATCACACGGTGGATCTCCCAAACAAATGCACAATCGCGAGGCTTCAAGCGTGCTAGTTTAGCAAAACTGGGTGGTCTTTTCTGTGATAAACTCTCAGACAAAAAGGGATGGGGGTTCATAGGCCTATGTTTTTCTACATTCAAATATTGTATCTCAGTATACCAAAGATTTGCCAAATACATCAAGCAGTAGGTTCAGGATTTTCGTGGGAATCCCATATGACTATCAACTAGAAATGCCTTATATTTGAAAACTCAATAATGTTTCTCAATAATCCTTGTCATTTTGGGGGTAATCGGGTCATATAGGTATCTACGTTAGGCGGTTCCGATAACCCAAACCCAATCATATGAGGTAAATACAAACCCAATCGAAGAAAGAATATTATGGCTAAAGAATTTGATGTATGTGTAATCGGCTCAGGCCCTGGTGGTTATGTAGCTGCAATTAGAGCTTCACAACTTGGCTTTTCTACTGCAATTATAGAAAAACGACATCTCGGTGGGGTTTGTTTAAATATTGGATGTATACCAACCAAAGCTCTATTACGCTCCGCTGAGGTACTCGAGTCCATTCAACACGCTTCGGATTATGGAATTGAGGTGAGCGGATCTAAAGCAGATTTCGGTGGAATGGTTAAACGTAGCCGCGGTGTGGCCAATAAAATGAGTAAAGGGGTTCAGTTCTTGATGAAGGCCAACAAAATCCAGGTATTTATGGGTACAGGGGTTTTTGCTTCTAAAAATGAATTACAGGTTCAGGACGAATCGGGGAAAGAAACCGAACGAATTAAAGCAAAGCATTTTATCATTGCTACAGGAGCCAGGCCACGTGTGCTACCTAATCTTCCCATTGATGGAAAAATGATCATCGATTCGGAAGCCGCAATGACCATGGAAAAGCAACCGAAGAAAATGGTTATTGTTGGGGCTGGTGCCATTGGGGTAGAGTTTGCCTATTTCTACCACACTATTGGTACAGAGGTTACACTAGTAGAATTACAAAAGAACCTAGTTCCTGTCGAAGATGCTGATGTTGGAAGAGAATTGGGTAAAATCTATAAGAAGAAAGGCATTAATATCCTCACCGAGAGTACGGTTGAATCAGTGACCAAAAAAGGAAAAGGCGTTGAGGTAACGATTAATACCAAAAAAGGCGAACAGATAGTTGAAGCGGATGTGGTACTTTCAGCTGTTGGTGTAACAGGTAATGTGGAAGGATTGGGCTTAGAAGAAATTGGTGTTAAAATAGAACGAGGAGCCATAGTTGTTGACCGATCGACCTATTCTACTGGAGTCGAGGGTATCTATGCAGTGGGTGATATTATTGGAGCCCCTTGGTTGGCTCATAAAGCTTCTCATGAAGCCATTGTACTTGTTGAGCAATTGGCGGGTAAACATCCGAAAGCGATTAATTACGAAAATATTCCTGGTTGTACGTACTGTGAGCCACAAGTTGCTTCTGTTGGGATGACCGAAGCTGCTGCTAAGGAAGCAGGATATGAGGTAAAAGTAGGTAAGTTCCCATTGTCTGCCAGTGGTAAAGCAACGGCGCTTGGGCACGAAGAAGGTTTTGTAAAAGTAATCTTTGACGCTAAGTACGGCGAGTGGTTAGGTTGTCATATGATTGGTTTTGGTGTCACAGAAATGATTGCAGAGGCAGTAGTTGCAAGAGACCTGGAAACCACCGGTCATGAGATTATCAGCGCTGTGCATCCACACCCTACTCTTTCTGAGGCGGTAATGGAAGCGGTAGCTGAGGCGTATAATGAAGGGGTCCATTTGGGCACCCCAGTGAAACATTAAGCCGGTAACTCAAAGACAATGTCATGAAGGGTGAAGCTGCGGACGCTCGTTCTATATTAGAGGTTTATGACCTAGAACGAGTTGCGTATCGCAGTGTTTGGGATCTTCAGAAGCAACTTCAAGAAGCGCTTATTCAGCAAAAGAGAAACCCGGAACACACCCAATATACCGACGACGATTTGGCGGATATGCTACTTTTTGTCGAACACCCCCATGTGTATACCTTGGGCAAAAGTGGGAATGCTGAGCATTTGTTGCGTTCAGTAACGGAGCTTCATGATCTGGACGCGGATTTTGTTCCAGTAGATCGTGGAGGGGATATTACCTACCATGGCCCTGGGCAGATTGTGGGCTATCCAGTATTAGATTTGGATCGACATTTTACCGACATACATAAGTATCTTCGCTATTTAGAGGAAGTGCTTATTAAAGCCTTAGCGCATTACGGACTTAAAGCGGGTAGGGCAGAGGGGCAAACTGGAGTTTGGCTTGAGGACCGTAAAATTGCAGCTATGGGTATTCGATCCTCCAGGTGGGTAACCATGCATGGCTTCGCTTTGAATGTAGCTACTAATTTGGATTACTTTTCCCATATCGTCCCCTGTGGCATCCAAGACAAACAGGTTACCAGCATGCAGGTAGAGTTAGGAACGGAAGTCTCCATGGATTCGGTTAAAAAACAAATAGTTCAATGTTTTGAGGAAGTGTTTCAGGTGCGAGCCCACTGGGCTGGTACCACCAAAGAACTAGACGATAAAATTTCGTATTTTTAATATAGTATGCGCCACATGGCGGGCCTTTAGTAGGTTTAATTGCCGTCCGTAACAGGACGCAGCAGCAAGGAGCAAGATTATGATAAAAGAATTGAATGTAGTAGATCGAGCTACTACTCAAAGAAGACCAGACTGGTTACGCGTAAAGCTTCCTTCCGGAGAAAAATTTAAAGAAGTACTCGACACCATAAACGAGCATAAGTTGAATACGGTTTGCTCTGAGGCCCGTTGTCCTAACATGGGCGAGTGCTGGGGAGCTGGAACGGCTACTTTTATGCTTCTGGGTGATGTGTGTACCCGCTCGTGCGCATTTTGTGCGATTAAAACAGGGAGACCGCCGGCTGAATTGGATTGGGAAGAGCCGCTTCGAGTAGCGGATGCTGCTCGTAAAATGGGTTTAAAACATGTTGTTTTAACTTCCATAAACCGTGACGATCGAAAGGATGGAGGAGCCCCTATTTTTGCCGCTACCCATACCGAATTACGACGCGTAATTCCCGGAGTGACCATTGAGTCTCTTATTCCTGATTTTAAGGGTGATTGGGAAACCTTGCAAATTGTGCTGGATACTCCTCCCGATGTGTTGAGTCATAATTTAGAAACCGTTCCTGCGCTGTATCGAAGAGTGCGCCCGCAAGCCAAATATCAACGGTCTTTGGATTTATTGTTGCGCACAAAAGAGGCAGGTATTCGTTCTAAAACAGGTATTATGGTGGGTCTGGGTGAAACCAGAGAGCAGGTGATCGAGCTCATGCAGGATTGCGCGAATCATCAAGTAGACGTGCTTACCATTGGGCAGTATATGCAGCCGACTAAAATGCATCATCCCGTGAAAGATTGGATTCATCCGGATCAGTTTGCCGAATACAAAGAAATCGGTGAGCACTTAGGTATTGAACATGTAGAGAGTGGTCCTTTGGTTCGTTCTTCGTATCATGCCGAGCGTCACGTGTAATGTGACAGGCTTCAGTGTTTATTAATTAGTCGGAATTGAAATGGCCGCAACCGTAACGGTACTTTTTATAAGTTATTTGTTAGGCTCTATACCCTCTGCAATTTGGGTGGGTAAGGGCTTTAAAGGAATCGATGTACGAGAACACGGAAGCGGAAATGCAGGTACAACCAATACATTTCGAGTGTTAGGAGTGCCTTTTGGGGTGACGGTGTTTGTGTTGGATTTCATGAAAGGCTTTGTCAGCTCATTTTGGATTAGCGGCTTAGCCTTTCTTTGGTTTAGTGGACCTTTGGCCCCCCCGAACTGGGATGTTGAAGCATTTCTCGCTATATCTTGTGGGATGGCAGCTGTGGGTGGTCATATGTTTCCGGTTTTTGCTGGATTTAAGGGAGGAAAGGGCGCTGCAACCGCTTGCGGAATGCTTTTTGGGATCGAGCCTATATCCATCGGGATTTCGTTTACTTTGTTTGGACTTATTGTGTGGTCCACTCGGTATGTTTCATTAGCCTCTATCATTGCTACAGGGATTTATCCCATTACCTTATTAATTATGCGCTTTGGGTTAGATTGGTATGTGGATGGAAGCATTATTATGTTTGCGGCCATTATAGCATTTGGAATCATTTATAAACACAAAGCCAATATTGGCCGGTTAATGGCGGGTACAGAAAGTAAAGTTGGTGCTAAGGCAACGACCCTGGCAAAGACTGAAGCGAGCACAGCGAAGGTGAACTAAAAGCTAATTATGAGCAAACAACGTATTGGGATTATTGGGGCAGGTAGTTTTGGAACGGCTTTGGCAAAAGTATTCTATGACGCGGGGAACCAAGTTCATGTTTGGGCAAGAGAGCCAGAAATTGTTGCGCACATAAACGCCCACCACGTAAATCCAAGTTACTTGTCGGATCTAGTATTACCCGATTCGGTTTATGCGGTAGAGGAGCTTTCGAAGCTTGTACAAGAAAAAGACTTATTGGTCTTGGCTACACCCTCGCATACCTTAGGTGATATGGCTAGTCGCATAAAGCCCTTGCTAAGCGGCAACGAGGTCGTTATAACAGTATCAAAAGGCATTGAAAAGGATAGCTTTAAAACCATGTCACAGGTACTGGTCCATGTACTTGATGGCGTGATTAGCTCTGATCGGATTGGAGTGTTATCCGGGCCGAGCCATGCCGAAGAAGTGGCTCATCAAAAACCAACTACCGTTGTAGCAACATCCTATTCTACACGGACGGCTACCTATATTCAGGATACGTGTATGACGCCGATGTTCCGTATTTACGTGAATAATGACGTGGCGGGAGTGGAAGTAGGGGGCTCAGTTAAAAATATTATGGCTATTGCCGCCGGTGTTATTGATGGTGCGGGCTGGGGAGATAATACCAAAGCGGCACTCATTACACGAGGATTGCACGAAATGAAGCGGATGGGTGCTTATTTTGGGGCACATACCGATACGTTTTCTGGGCTTACTGGAATGGGGGATTTAATTGTAACCTGCACCTCTCCTCATAGTCGTAACCGCCGTTTAGGGCAACTCATCGGAGAAGGGAAGAGCCTTGAAGAGATTATAGGTGGAATGGAAATGGTAGCCGAAGGCGTTAAAACCACCCAAGCAGTATACTTTTGGGCACAAAAAAACTCCGTGGAAATGCCCATTACTTCGGCGGTGTATCAGGTTCTTTTCGAAGGGGTAAATCCCATTGATGCAATGACTCAGTTGATGAATCGTGATCCTAAGCAAGAAGGTCTACAGGATATTTAATCATGAAGGAATACGAACAGTACCTGAAGTATTCGGGTACAACCACGCTTAGTTCTATGTCAAAAGCCGACTTGATCAATTTGGTTGAGCGAGGGGAATCTTCCTTTTTGGAGTTTAAGCAGAAAGTCGCATCACCCGAAAAATTGGCGCGTGAAATTGCAGCTTTTGCTAATACAGAAGGTGGGATCATATTGGTTGGAGTAGGTGACAGAGGAGAACTTATAGGATTAGAGACCTACTTAGAAGAGGAGTTTTGGTTAAAAAAAGCAGCCGAAGAAGAATGTATTCCCCCAGTAGACATTACCCTTGAATTATTTCAAATGGGACAGCGAGACATCCTTATTGTAGGCGTGCCTGAATCGCCTGAAAAGCCGGTACAGGTGAAGGCAGGAAAGTCCAATAAATTACGAAAGGTATTTGTTCGGGTAAATGATGCCAGTGTGGAGGCAAGTGATGAATATATCCAAGTTCTCAAGCAGGGCGGAGCGCCTCAGGGTGTAACATTTGAATATGGAGAGAAAGAGCAAATATTGTTTCGCTATTTAAAGGAATACAGCGTCATTACTGTGTCAGATTTTTCCAATGTTGCTTATATCAACAGCTATAGAGCGACTAAAATTTTGGTGAATTTGGTAAGTGCGGGGGTATTGGACCTCTTCGAAAAAGACGGCAAAGCACACTACACATTTTCCGTAAAATCTACGTAAGTTTAATTATGATGAACCAAGAGAATAACACAAACAACACGTCTAGGCTTGAGAGTGAAGAAAGATCGATAGCGGATGAATCATTACAGGATTCATTGGATGATGTAATTGCGTCATTAATTGACTTGGATGAGGAGGACGCTTCGGAGAGTTCCGCCGCCGATCAAGGCCTCATGGATAAAGGATTACAAAATGCAGATGATTTTGATCCAGAAACCGCTCGACCCATTGTGCTTACTGAACGAGCTGCCCGGCAAGTTAAAAAGATAGTGGAGCAAGAAGGCTTGGAATCCGAGCTTTATTTGCGTGTTGCGGTAGAAGGAGGTGGCTGCTCAGGTCTTAGTTACAAATTAGGTCTGGACCACCGAAGCGATGAGGACCGGGTATACGCTAGTTTTGATGTAGAGATTATCGTAAAGGAAGAACATCTGATGTACTTAGAAGGGATTAGTATCGATTATCCCGATGGGCTGGATGCTCGCGGCTTTGTGTTTGACAATCCCAATGCTACCGATAACTGTGGATGCGGCGAAAGCTTTGCCGTTTAATTACGCTGCGCTTTTGCCTTGGTGATTAATCCTCGGATTTCTTGAGCAGAGATGTATTCTTTGTTGTTACAAAAATGACAAACGATTTCTTGCCCTTCATCTTTTAGATCTTCTAAATCTTCAAGACTAAGCATAGTCAATGCGCCTAAAAATCGCTTGCGAGAGCATCTACAAAAGAAATCGACAGGATTCCGACCAAGCTCTTTTACCTGTATAGGTGAGACGGAACGGTGCATAATATCATCGATGTATACTTTTTCCGAGAGCAATTGATCGATGGGTTGAAACGAAGCTAATCGCTCCTGGAGCATATCAATTTGTCCATCTGGTGCGTCGGGAAGTCGCTGCAGAAGAAGGCCTCCAGCTTCGGATATGGCGCCGTCTTCGGTAATTCCAATATCCAGCATGACCGCAGAGGGAACCTGCTCGGATTGTGCCAAATAGTGAGCAATATCTCGGGTTACATCCCCAGCAATTAATTCGATAGTACTGGTTCTGGGTTCGGCCTCATTATAAAGTACCTTAGTTAAGCTGAGCACACCTAAACCTATACCGTCGGACAACGATACATCCGGGTCATCGTAGGCTAGTTCGGCGCTAGGATTCCCTACATACCCTCGAACCTCTCCTAAACTGTTTGCTTCTGCAACTACATATTGAAGGGGACCACTACCATCGAGGCGTACCTGTATGCGTTCTTCTTTTTTTAATTCGGAAGCTAATAAAGCCGCAGCTGTTAGTGTTTTACCTAGAATTACGGTGGCTAGGAGGGATAAACCATGCCGGTCTCTGGCTTCTTTAACCAGCGCGGTTGTTTTAACCACGGAGAGTTTGAAATGTCCGTCTTTGGTTATTCCTTTAACCATTCGGTCTTTGAATAAGAAGTCTTCTTTAGTAATACTCATGATTATTTTTGAGCGTTGGCTAAACGCTGTTCTACAAGTTGGTTACTCGCTAAATTGGGGGTTAGATTGTGTTTTTCTGCATAGTCAAAGACCTCTAGCAGGGTGTGATAAATTTCGCGGGTTTGTTCGGCAGCTCTTTCGGGATTATACCCACCTATTTCATTCGAAATATTAATGATACCCCCTGCATTTACCACATAATCGGGCGCATAAAGGATGGATTTTTCTTTCAACCGTTGGCCGTGCACTTCTTCGCGGAGGATATTATTTGCGCCACCCACGATAAAGTCACAAGCTAAATGGTCCAGCGTATCGTCATTGATCACCCCACCTAGTGCGCAGGGGCTTAGTATGTCGACCCGGTGAGAAAGAATATGTTCAGGGGCAAGGATTTCCGCCCCTACTTCTGCAGCCAGTCCTTCGGCCTTTTCGGGATATATGTCAGAAATGTAGAGTATTGCGCCTTCTTTTTGGAGGTGCTTAGCTAAATAGGACGCTACATGTCCGGCTCCTTGTATGGCGATTTTCTTTCCTTCCAAACTATCTTGGCCTGTTGCGTATTGCATGGAAGCCTTCATGCTTACGTAAACTCCAAGCGCAGTAAAGGGAGAGGGATCCCCACTGCCGCCTAAATGCTTGGGTAGTCCGGTAACGTGAGGGGTCTCTTGATGCACCCAAGCCATATTTTCTTCGTCCATACCCACATCCTCAGCGGTGATGTATTGCCCAGATAGAAAATCTACACATCGTCCGAAGGCTCGAAACAGTTCCTCGGATTTATCGGTTCTTGAATCTCCTATGATGACCGCTTTTCCTCCTCCTTGATTAAGTCCGGAAATAGCTGCTTTGTAGGTCATGCCTTTTGAAAGCCGGAGTACATCATCCAGAGCGGCTTCAAGATTAGGATATGGCCACATCCTGGTGCCACCTAAAGAGGGTCCAAATGTGGTGTCGTGAATGGCGATGATGGCTTGGAGTCCTGTTTTTTCATCCTTGAAATAAACGACTTGTTCATGTGCGGCTGTAGCAACTGTGTGCACAGGAGTATAAAAAAGCCCGGAAGAAATTTCGGTAGCTTTTCCGAACAGTGTAAAAGCGTCGCTCATAAAGGATGGATCTTAGAAGATGGTATTTTTGTAAATATACCAAAAAGCCTCGAGGTTTACTTAGTATCTGAGTGTGGAATAAAGTATAATTCAAATAATATAGTTTGAACTGGTCAATTGGTGTGACAGCCAATGCACCTCTTATGAATAAAAATAAAAATAAAGGAAACCATAACTATGTCATTCCGCTGGGTCATTACACAGCCGGAACAGGAGGAAGCTATATCCACTTTAATGGATATGCTCAACGTTCCGGAATCCATAGCTCGACTATTGGCAATACGGGGTATTTCAAGCTTTGAAGATGCAAAACAATTTTTCCGACCATCCTTAAACGAACTATACGACCCTTTTCTAATGAAAGACATGGACCGAGCGTCCGAGCGTCTTTCCTTAGCTATTCGTTCTAACGAAAAAGTACTGGTGTACGGGGATTATGATGTTGATGGTACCACCGCAACGGCTATTGTCTATTCCTTCCTAAAGGAATTCGGAGTGGTGGTGGACTATTATATTCCCCATCGGTTTAAAGAGGGATATGGGATTAACCCAGAGGGCGTGCAGTATGCTCATGAGATGGGCGCGCAGGTCATTGTATCGGTGGATTGTGGTATTACTGCCATTGACGAAGCCGAGGAAATCAAAGCCTTGGGTATGGATCTCATTATATGTGATCACCATACGGTAGGAGCTGCGTTGCCCAATGCGTATGCCGTCTTAGATCCTAAACGAGAAGACTGCTCCTATCCATTTGATGGACTGTCAGGAGCGGGGGTTGGTTTTAAATTGGTTCAGGCAACTCTAGCCCGTTTGGGGCTTCCTGCGAAGGTAGCCTATGATTATTTGGATCTACTGGCCGTTTCCATAGCATCGGATATCGTGCCCATTATCGATGAAAATCGAATATTGATGTGGGCTGGATTAGAGCGGCTCAGAACGAACCCTAGAGTCGGAATTCAGGCCCTGATGAACCTAATACGGGTGCCACAAGCCGAATTGGATACCAAAAAAATTGTGTTTTCCATTGGCCCACGAATCAATGCAGCGGGTCGGATGGGAGATGCGTCCACGGCAGTGAAGTTATTAATTGCCAAGGATGAGCCCGAGGCCAACTTAATGGCCAGAGAATTGGAAGGAATTAATGCGAAGCGGCGCAATACCGACACCACCACAATGAATGAAGCCGTCGAACAGATTGAAGAGCAGCTGAATATGGATCGGATCTCGGCACTGGTGCTATTTAACCCGGATTGGCACTTAGGGGTCATAGGCATTGTGGCTTCCCGCTTGGTGGACCAATACCATAGGCCAGCCATTATGCTCAGTGAGGTCGATGGAAAGATCAAAGGCTCTGCCAGAAGTATCCGTGGATTTAACATTTACGAAGCAATTCGGGAGTGCGATGACTTACTGGAGCAATTTGGTGGGCATGAATACGCAGCTGGTTTGACCTTAAAGGATGGCGTGCTAAAAGAATTCCGAAAACGAATGAACAGCAAGGCCGTAGAAGAACTCTCTGGAAGCTCCTTTGAAGCTGAATTACTGGTTGATGCAGAAATAAACCTGGCAGAGATCGATGGAAAGTTCTGGAAATTGCTGCATCAGTTTCAACCATTTGGCCCAGCGAATACGAAACCCTTGTTTACCAGTAAGGCGTTAAGCGCGGTTGGAGTACCGACCATAGTTGGGAATGGGCACTTGAAACTTCGATTAAAGCAGGAAGGCTCTCCCACTTTTGATGCGATTGGGTTCAATATGCATGATTTAATGCCCATAGTGAGGGACGGAAAACCCTTTGACATTGCCTATGAGCTGGAAGAAAACACCTGGAATGGTAACACCTCCATACAGATTCATTTGCGGGATATTAAGGAATCTTAGGCTTGTGTATTGTTTCTCCAAGCTAAAGGGTGTATATTTGCCATCCTTTCGGTTGGGACTGTAGCTCAGTTGGTAGAGCAACGGACTGAAAATCCGTGTGTCGGCGGTTCAATTCCGCCCGGTCCCACCATCGTAAAACCCTGTTTGTCAGTAACTTATTGACTCTCAGGGTTTTTTTGTTTGAGGGAAATGAGGAAAATTGGGACAACCGTGGGACAACGGAGAAAAATAAAAAACCGTGGGAATACACCTGAAAGTACAATGAATTTTATCCACTGTATATTGCAGCAATATCACTCTTCACCATAACTAGCGGTTATCATTCTTTCAAGATAATACCCAACCACGCACATGAAAAACACCCTTAAAAGCACATAAACTACATCATCCTGTGTAAAGAGTACGTAGATAGAAAGTAGTATGGTAAAACCGATCCATCGTATTTTTTGAGATCGGATATAAAAATCTCTCATTGCAGCACCTTATTATTGATAAAAACGATCACCTTTCCTGAAATAAGGTACGTATCCGTACTTATCCTGCCGCCTACTCCGTCACCTAAACTCAGATCTATTAACGCATCGCCCCCTTCGTGTTTTACTTTGTCTTTAATTTCTTTGAGCATCTTCTCTATTTCACAGCTACATCCTTCCACAGAAATTTCACCAATGATTTTATATTTATCACTATGTAATTGTTCTTGGTTGTACACCTTCACCTCAAAGTTTTCGTCTTTAGGTACTCTTCTTGTATCGTCGTAACTGGTGTAACTAGGAACCATACAACTAGTGAAGACTATATTAATTATCACAAGAATGGATACGTAGTTCAGTTTACCCATAGTTTTAAACTCTTATACTATTTATTTCATTGCTTTCTTATTTGCCCGTTCACAGGCCCATACTCACTAGGAGGTAGTATCGAAAATATGGCAATAGTACGACTGCTTTTCAATATTAGATGATAAATCAAAGGATTACATACAATTAGAGCAGTCATAATGCGAATTTACACGACTTTTCTAATATAAATGAGATAATTGTGTATATATTCAAGTCACTTGAAATCTGTTAGTTAAATATACCAAATTGAAAAATATATACATTTGCATTCTAATGGTGGCTCTTACCATGGGCAATCAAGCGAATGCGCAAACTCCTCCTTCAGACCCGGAGACCATTCAGGCACCGTACCCAACAATAAAGCCTTATGGTTATGGTTCTATGGCGGGTTGGTATGGTAGTAAAAAAAGTGACTATCTGTTAGACAACCCTATAAAGTCGCAGTTTGAACAGATGAACAAGAACTATGTAAATAGTGGTGAGGAATGGGCTTTTTTACATATACCTGAGAAGGACGAATTGCCCGTTCTAGGCAGCTGGTGGGACTGGGAAGTAGAGATTGAAAACATCAAGGAAGTCATTGAGCACATAGGTAACGAATTGGGGAAATTTGAAACACATTTTGTTAGTGGGACTGAGGTTGTAAACCCTCTCATATGGGAGAGGTCTAATTTTGAACAACGGTTTGAGATAACCAACGCAGATTTAAAAAATGCTATTAGTAACAAAACAAGCAATGCTCTGCCCTTAACCTTCACTCAAGAAGAATGGAATGCATTTGAGATAGATGAGATCTATACATTTTCTTATGTGAACATTAATGGAATCTACTTTAAGCCTATTTCCCCCGGAAATAATAGGATTAATGCAGAGGTAGATAGCATGATATCAGCCGATAAAAAAACAGGGCATGATATTGATTTAGTTGTCGAGCAATGCGGCGGTATATGTTACAATTACGAAACCAAAGACAATAGAAAAAGGAATTATTTGGTATTTAACCTTGGTTTTTGGCACGGAGTAGAGGATTTTGTTCTAAATATGCCCAATGAGGCCGATAAGATAAAATACGCTAGGCGGGCCTTATACAGTTCCATAGTACATGAGTATAACCACGTCATACAAAATCAGCTCTATGACCCAGTAATACCGATTCGTTGGAATGGTGAGGAAAACGGATTTGGAGAACGTTCCCCCAACTCAATTTCTAGGTGGTGGATAGAAGGATTAGCAGCAATTGTACCTGAAATGATGATGGGAAACGGAAACAATATTGTTAACGAAGTACATCATGCTTTAGAAGAAATTAAAACCAATGATGCCATAACAGCCGATGAATTTGCAGAAAGGTTAATGTATACAGAGCCCTATGGTTATTTGACCCGATTTAATTGGGCTATATTAGCTTCAGCCTATATGGCGAAAGAAACTTCATGGAAATACATTCTAATAGATGTTTACTTTGACTTTCAGCGCATACCCTCTAATTCAGAGGCAAAGAGAGACGGGTCCAATAATATTGAGTATGTACCAGAGTTAGATAAATTGTTTTTACACAATTTTGGCCAAACTGAATCGGATTTTTTGAAAGGCCTCTACGCTAAGATCAAATCCTCTGAACTTAGCACGGACGATATTTTCCCAGATGGTGGTATGCCAAATATTTTCAGTGGAAATGGCCCTAGAGTCCTTAATGTGGATGAGCCGAATGAAGCTGAACAAAGGAATTCCTTTTTGCTCTTTCAAAACTACCCCAACCCATTTAACCCGTCTACTCAAATACAGTACGTCCTTCCACAAGCATTTCAAGTGACATTGGAAATCTTTAATAGTGTGGGTCAGAAAGTAGTAGAGCTGGTTAATGGTCAACAAGCTGCAGGGTCTCACACCGTACATTTTGATGCCAAAGATTTATCCAGTGGATTGTATCTGTACAAGTTAACAACACCTACGTATACACAAACCAATAAAATGCTGCTGATTAAGTAGGATTAACGGCTTTGTAGATTAGATGCCATTCCACCACCAATCTTTTAATACATTTGTGAGGCGGTTCTGTAATTTACTGTCTAGTTTTCTCTGTTTTGTACCATTAACCCCGGTAAAAATACCGAGAAGATTATACCTAACCCGATCTAGCTCTCTGTACTCAGCTACTACCTCTTCATATCGGCCAAAAGAGGTGTGAAATTCTTTACCTTTCTTCCCGTTCACCATTGGTAATCGCACCCTTCCTTCAATATACCAGTACTCATTTTTACTTCTTTGGTAGGTTCTAATATCAAAAGTAGCTTCATATAGTAAGGTATCTTTTCGTTTAAAAGACTCGATTTTAGTTCGATAGGCCGTAATTTCCTGTTGAATTTCGGTAATATCCTTCTTCTCTTTATCTATATCCTTGACAACATGCTGAATCCTTTTTTCTAAGCTTCGAATCTCAGCTTCAATCGAGGCTATTTTGTCATTGTACTCATCTATTTTAACGACTCTTTTTCCCAGCATACGATGAAGGCTAAATACTCTATCGAATAGCATTTTATGATATGACTTGTCTGCTTGACCGTCTGATTTTTGAATGACTTCTTTTATTTCATACATACATTTATCCGTTAAACATATTTGGGGGAATAACCATTAATTATGTGAGATCAGTTGTTTGTAGATAGTATCACATTCCTCATAGAGAGACATTAGTGATGCAGGAAGGGGTTCATTTTTAGCTTGATATACTCTAAAACCTGTTGATTTATGAACATTATGATACCAATATTTAGCCCATACCCCATCTTCTTTCCTTGGTCCAGCCTCCCATCTTAACATACCCTCCTGAAATGGTATTGCAAGGTAGGCGCATAATTCGGTCAGTTTTTTCTTTGGGTTAAGTAATAGGTCTTTTGAGTCTACGATTAGCGGCGGTTTACCTATACTACACAGGTAATCATATAGTTCTAAGTGTTGAGGATACCCCGTGTCGGTAATAACAGGATTAGGGATTTGTTTAATGAACGAAGTAATCATTTCTTTCGGGTCCCTCGTTAAAATGATATTCTCCGTTTCCTTCAAGAAACGTCTGTCTAAATTGATTAGATGATGAGTCATGTGTTTAAAGAATACAACGGGTGTTTGGAAGAGGTCACCTAACATCTTTTTCACTACTTTTTCACCATTATTTTCCTGGAATAAAAGTACTTCTTTTGATCCTGGATGATACTCATTAGCACTTGTAGAACATAAATAGTGTGCATACAGAGGCTCATCTACTATGGTCGTGTCACTACGCTGGCCAAATGAATACATGAGTGCGGTAGATATATTACGTGGACCAGACCAAAGACAAATTCGTTTCATAAGAACATCTTAATTAGTTATCAAAGTGGCTTAGGACATTTCAGACTTTATTCGTGTTTTGTATAATTCTTCTAGCTGTTTTGTTTTTGGCATAGGTACCTGCTCAGAAATTATTCGCCCATCGATTTTTGTCACAGGCGTTAGGCCACCAAAGCTACCTGTTACAAAGGCTTCATCTGCGCTATAAACATCGAAAAGTGAGAAATCTTTTTCTTTGCATGTGATATTGTTAGTCCTGCAAATATCAATCACTTTTGCTCGTGTAATGCCCTTCATGCAGTAATTACCAGTAGATGTCCAAACTTCTTGGTCTTTAACTATGAAAAAATTGGTTGCATTGCATGTGCTTACAAAACCATGAATATCGAGCATTAGAGCCTCATCAGCTCCTGCTTCCAGCGCTTGGATGAGTGCCTGCACCTCGTGTATTTTCGAATGGCAATTTAGGCGTGGATCCAAATAATCAGGTGAGCCTCGACGAATTGTACTTGTAAACAGGGTGATGCCTTTGTTGGTAGATGTTGGGTCGGCTTCTTTATGTTCTGCTATAATGACAATATTTGGTCCTGAAATGGTTAAACGAGGATCTTGGCTAGGAGTTTTTTTTATTCCCCGGGTAATCATAATTCGAACATGAACCCCATCCACCATATTATTTGCATTCAAAACATGTTGAACAGATTTGAGTAAATCTTCTCTTTTGCAACCAATATCCAACCCGATGGTTTTAGCGCCGGCATACAAACGATCCATGTGATCGTCCCAAAATACTAGCCTACCCTGATGAAGCCTTAATCCTTCCCAAACACCATCACCAACCAAATAGCCCGCATCAAAAACCGAAATTTTAGCTTCATTTCGAGGAAAAAGTTCATCATTAATAGAAATTAGGATGTGTTCATTTCTGGAATCCTCCAGTGCATTATGTGTTCCGTGTATCATAGAGGTTAGTTAGGTAAATGTGTTTTGAATGAACGGTTATCTACAAGAAACTAAAGAAAACTCATAGAAGCTATATTCATTGAACGTTGAATGGGATACGGTTTGTTATCGTTCTATTTTTGGTTAATTACTTCCTAGTAAAAAGCTTTTAGCACCCAGAGATGGTACAATTTTAGTATTATTCCCCAATAAAATACATCTAACCAAGTACACCTATCTAATTTATTATGATATACGTTATTATCGGTGTTAGCCTAATTTTTGGATCCTTAGCCTTCATTCTGACTAAAGATAACGCTCAATACTATTTAGCTGGCTATAATACAATGTCAAAAGAACAAAGAGAGCAAATCGATATCGAGGCGTATCTTACGGTGTTTAAGCAGGCTCACATAACATTAGCTATTAGCACCTTAGTGCTGGGTGTAGTTACTACGTTATGGTTTGGAGATCGGGTGGCAGCACTTTTTATATCGATATACCCCTTACTTTTTTATGTCTATTTTTTCTTCAAGACGTACCCCTTGTTCAAGCAATTAAAGGGTAAATAGTTAAAGCACTAATTTTTTTCTACGTAGTCTTGACCAAAAGCCGCATATATGATAGTATGAATCAGGTCCAACTCATCAAAATGTTACCGAACACATACCGAACCTTCATAAAACTTTAACCTAACCCACTAACCGATTAGCTAATTGTATGTCAAACCATATCGCGATTCTAAAAAAACAGCTCCTTTTTAGTCTGAGCTTTTTATTCGTTGTTTCTATCTCCTTTTCAATTGTGGCTCAAAATACATTAACCAGTGAGGATTGGAGTATGCAAGAGCTCTATGAATCGGCGGCACGTAGTATGGCGCTTAGGGGCATAGGGCCGGCGGCGATGGGCGGGAGGATTTCGGATATAAAGGTGGATCCGAATCATCCGTCGACCTGGTATGTGGCGGTAGGTTCGGGGGGCGTTTGGAAGACGGTGAACAGTGGAACGACGTGGGAAGCTATTTTTGATGATCAAGCGTCTTATTCGATTGGAACTATTGAGATTGACCCGAATAACTCGAAGGTGATTTGGGTGGGTACCGGCGAGAATGTGAGTGGCCGGCATGTCGCTTGGGGCGACGGAGTGTATAAAAGCGAGGATGCTGGGAAAAGTTGGGAGAAAATGGGGCTGGAGGGATCGGATCATATTGGGCGAATTTTGATTGATCCCCGAGATAGTGATGTGGTTTTGGTTGCGGCAGAGGGTCCTTTATGGTCATCTGATGGCCTTAGAGGTGTCTTTAGGACCACGGATGGCGGTGAAAATTGGGAGCAGGTACTCGATATTGACGAGAAAACCGGTGCGACTGATTTGGAGTTTGACCCTTCGAATCCGGAGGTGATTTACGCAGCAACCTATGAGCGTCGCCGTAAAACCTGGGCTTTTTTGGCGGGCGGGCCGGGTTCCGGAATTCATAAGTCGACGGACAATGGGCGCACATGGACGGAGCTTAGGAGTGGATTGCCACAGGCGGATATGGGGAAAATTGGCTTAGCAGTAACTCCAGCCGATCCTAATTTGGTGTATGCTACCATAGAATCGGATCCGGCGAATAAGGGCTTTTACCGCTCAACGGATAAAGGGGAGAGCTGGGAAAAGCGTAATAGCTATACCTCGGGTGGTACGGGGCCGCATTATTATCAGGAGATTGAAGCTTCCCCAACCAATGCAGACGTGGTGGTTCAAATGGATGTGTTTTATCAGGTCACTCGAGATGGGGGAGCAACCTTCAACTATTTAGAAACAGGTCGATCAAAGCATAGCGACAATCACGCCTTATGGATAGACCCTACCAACACAGAGCACATGTTAGCGGGCTCGGATGGCGGTTTATATGAGTCTTTTGATGAGGGGAAGACCTGGAGATTTTTGTCTAATTTGCCCATAGCTCAGTTTTATAAAATTGGGGTCGATAACGCCGAGCCTTTTTACAATGTGGTGGCTGGAGCTCAGGATTTAGGAACTCTAATTGGGCCTTCTCGCACCTTGAATGGAGAGGGCATTCGGAATCAAGATTGGTATGTTCCCCTAGGGGCCGATGGGTATGATGCGGCATTCGACCCTACGGATCCGAACATTGTGTATATGGAAATTCAACAAGGGGTGTTGTATCGTTTGGATAGAAGAACCGAGGAATTAATGGATATTCAGCCTCAGCCTTCGCCGGGAGATCCAGCCGAACGATTCAATTGGGATGCACCTATTGTTATAAGTCCTCATGATAACAAAACACTCTATTTCGGTTCTCAACGGGTGTGGAAAAGCGTGAATCGTGGAGACTCTTGGACGCCCATCAGTGGAGATTTAACCACGAACACCAATCCTTTTGAACTACCTATGCAGGATCGGGTCCCAGGAATTGATGCGTTGTATGACAATGGGGCTATGTCTAAATTCGCCACCCTGACGGCCATAGCGGAGTCACCGGTACAGGCGGGGATGCTTTATACTGGGTCGGATGATGGTTTAATACATGCCAGTGAAGATGACGGGCAAAGCTGGACCCAAGCGGCGAATCTCCCTGGCATGCCCCGGTTGTCTTTCATCAACGATATTGAAGCCTCTTCGCATGATGCCCAAACCGTATTTGTGGCCGCTGACGCGCACAAAGAAGGGGATTACACACCTTATATATTTAGGAGCACCAATCGGGGTAAATCCTGGAAAAATATCTCTGGCGACCTTCCTGACGGGGTAATTGTTTGGTCCATTAAGCAAGATCCAGTACGGTCAGACTTACTGTTTATTGGCGCCGAGAATGGGATGTATTTCTCATACAATGCTGGGGAAAATTGGATCAAGCTTGCTGCTTCTGCCCCCACCATATCGTATCGTGATATTGAATTACATGAGCGCGATCATGATCTAATTGGGGGAACCTTTGGCCGAGGAATATACATACTGGACGATTATTCTCCGCTTCGGCACATACCCGATTTGGCTGAAAATCAGCGCCATACCATTTTTCCGGTTCGTGATGCGTGGTGGTATATCCAACAAACGCCCATGCAGGCCAGTGGCATGCCTTCCCAAGGCTCTGCAGCCTACCGAGCGCCCAATCCACCCTTTGGGGCTACCATTAGTTACTACTTAGCAGATGTGCCAGAAACAGCGGCGCAGCAGCGGCAATCGGCAGTAAAAGCACTAGAGGCCGACGGTAAAGACATTCCCTTTCCGGGGTGGGAAGCCCTCCGGGCCGATGCACTCGAGGACGCCCCAAAAACATTGTTGCTCATTAAAGATGCGTCAGGGGAACCCGTTCGATGGTTAGAAGGTGGACGAAGCCGTGGTTTTCATCGGACAACCTGGGATCTACGCTTACCGGCCCCTGATCCTATTAGTTTTGCTACGCCTGGTTTCCGCCCGCCATGGGCAGGAACTCCACAAGGACCATTGGCCGCGCCAGGAACGTATAGTGTAGAACTATACGTGTTACACAATGGTAAATTAGAAGCCCAAGGAAGTGTGCAGGAGTTTGTGGTTAAGCCGATACCTGCCATAGAAGGTCGAGATTTTGAGGAAACCTTTGCTTTTCATAAGGAGCTAAATGATCTCTCGCGTGACATGAGTAGCGCAGGAAGGTCACTTGGGGAAGCCTCTAACCGTCTTCGCCACATAGAAGCAGCATTGGTCCAAACGTCAACGCTGGCTCCGGAGCTCTTCGAGCAATTAGCTGTTCTTGAGCAGAAACAGAGTGAGTTAAGTACTCAGCTGTATGGTGATCGAATTCGCCGGTCTAAAGATATTTCAGTAGAACCCGCTATAGCTGGCCGTCTAAATCAGGTACTCTATGGACTTTCTGAAACCAGTTTACCCCCGACCCAAACGCATCGCACAAATGTGACTTTAGCAAAGCAAGGATTTGATCAGTTCAAAGTGTCGCTGCAGGATTTTTGGTCTGAACTAGAGACGTACGAAACCCAGGTACAGCAGGCAGGGGCGCCGTACACTCCGGGAAGAAAGTTAAGGTGATGTACGAATGAATAAGATTGGGGGGTGAACTACTGTTTGGGTAGATTTTTTAACACCTCCCAATGTTTGGACGTCATGGCTCCAATGTCAAAGACCGAGATACCTTTGGCTCCACCGCTTTTAGCTTTTTCTACAGCGGTTTGTAGCTCCTCGGGGCTTAATGCAGGAATAAATAAACCCGCTACAACGTCGAAACGCCCATGTGATTCACGGACGCCTTGTTCGGCTGAAAATTTAATCCATTCAAGATTTTGTCGGTAAAAATTGTGGTACAACATGGGTAGTGCAATATCTAAATTCCAGCTGGCCCAATCTTGACGAACCATTTGCCGTGACATCACTGGAAAAGGAAATACGGCGGCGCTAAGTTGTTTGCCACGTGCATGTACTTCTTGGGCAATTTCATTCACCAAGCTAGTCACCGCATTTAGTCGATACTGAAGCCATTCGGTACTGAGTTCGGGATGCTCAAAGTCCATCGGATCTACCCCAAAAATCTCTTTGAATCCTTCTCTGGCAATAGGGTGGTATCCGTAGTCGTATTCAGGAAACTGCCGGTTTTGCACCAAATCATATTTAGGTTGTAGGTCAGCTCCTAAAATTACATCTACATAGCGTACATAATCTAGATGAACCGAACTGAGGCCTGGAATATTAGCGTAAGATACCATGGTGGAAGTAATATAGTCCCTAGCGCCTGGCGAAAAAGGAGATAGCCATTGGTAGTAGTCCACATAAGCTCGGTATTCATATGAATTATCACCGTTTCGATTCACCGCGTACCATTCAGGATTTTTCGCAGCCGTAGTATCACCAGGGCGGTTTAAGGTCCATACCCAGGCATGGATATTGATGGAGTAATCTTGAGCCCACGTAACTACTTGAGCGGTTTCTTCAATTCCGGCAGATAAAAATAAGTCGCTAAGCCCATGTTCCGAAAAGCTGGCCAATTCTTCTCTCCATTCCGCTTCAGTTTCAGCGATTCCGCCTCCAGTCCAAGCTGCAACCATAAATGAGTCTGCCTCAGGTTGCTTATCTTGTTGATCAGCGGAACAGCTCAGCAGACTTAGGCTAAGTATCGTTAATAGTAGGCTATTTTTCATGCGAACTCCTTATGTATCCATCTTGGTTTATGCTCAATTTATTACCAGATTGGTCTTTTAGTATGATTTCAAACCCAAGGTTAGTGGGAGAAAATGCTGCGTTATAAACATATCCGTTGACCACAAAATCAGGGCCTTCATCAACCAGAAATGACCGTGACTTTTCAGAGGTATTGTTCTGTAAAGCAAGTTGTTTTCTGTATAGATGAAAAAGTAGCTGATATGCGCTGGCCGTCGATTGATCCAAAAAGGCGCGGTCGGTGCTATCTACTGAGTTATCGACAAAGAATACATACCCCCAGTGTTCGGGTCTATGCATATCAATGGCCATTTGAGGACTCCATACCCAATTGTTTTCGGGTAATCGGTGACCATCCTTATCGGTTTTTTTCTCATAGGTACTACCGTTGAGCTGATATTCCCACTGTACACGCGAAAAATTAACTCGCCACATGCTCCCTTCGCCAAAGCTATGTCCTCGGTCGATCGCATTTATGGGCGCAATTGGGATGGCCAATTCAACAGACCACGCATCATCGATGTCCGTTGGATCATTCAGAGTACCTTGTATATCGATCCCAATTTTAGTCCCGTTTACATCCCACTCGTCCAACACAGGGCCATTTCTCCTATAGGGTCGGGCCAAAAATAAATCCCACAATGTTCCTAAAGCATTGACCTCGAACTCAGCATAATAAGGCTGAAACTCATTAGGCTTTATGAAGACTTCAAAGTCATTGTTGTAAAAAATCACGGCATCTCGTTCCTCAATATCACCCCAAATATGCTCGTCTTCTATTTCCGCATACACATAGAAATAGGTATCATCCCACAGCATTTTCACCCGTGTATCATAGTAGGGTTCGTCCAAAGCGGACCCCTGAATATCCATAAATAAATCGGTCCATTCCGCATCCTCCCAAGCCTTTTCATTCGCCAACCCATCTACGGTTAAGGCTTCCTGTGCCTTGTTAACCACATAATGTTTAGGCAAGCTAAGGTCTAAATTTTTTCGGGTTGATGGCGCCCCGCAGCTCAAACAAACCCCCAATCCTAACAGGATAAACTTGTTCACTACCAATCCTCTGCTATGGCGGGGGTTCCGGGGAAATCAACACTATAATTTTCGTAGATAGGATCGTAATAGTGTCCGTTTTCTTGATAATCCGGATTCCAGTTCTTACTACCATCCGATTCTAATACGTACAGATAAGGAGATAACAACAGCCGCTCAAGGTGCCAACGGCCTTCTTTTCCAGACGGAATCTCTTCACCGTTACCATACACCATGAGCCCACCATCGGCATATACTTCATGTTCTGGGCTAATATCCATGTACTCATGACTAACATTCATCACTTTGTGCCCAATTTCATGGGCAATGGTACGGCGCTGCCGATCGGGTCGCTCGAGATTCGAAAGACTTATGACCCCTCGATAAGGTGTAGGAATAGTTCCAGGATAGGAGTAGGAAGGAAACGAAAGCCCACCCGTACGAACGGTTTTCATGGTCCAATTTCGCCCTTCAGACACCGTTAAAAAAGGATAAAAAACATCCTGAAACACCACAAAGTAGAGAGTACGATGACTGTCTTCTCTCGTCTCTACAATATGTTCTAGGGCTTGGGTAGCATGCTCGGTTAGCTCTGCCGGGTGCCGTTGGCTATGTCTATACAGGTTAATGTACCCGGTGTTCGGAATACCAGGAACTTCATTGGCTTGAATGGTTAAGAAGCGAGGATCTACTTCACCAGTCTTAATCCATAACACATGTACTTGAACTCCCGTGGGTGCATAAATCTCTTTGGCAGCCTCAAGGCCGGTTATAAGACGCTCAAGGGTTACCTTTTTAAACTCAGGATCTAGATTGGATGGAAGGTAGACACCTACATCCATGGTAGGTTTACCAGGCTTTATATCAGCGTTAAGCGTTTCATAATCGATGGAATCGATGATGGTCCATTCCGCTTTGCTGATAGAATTGTTTATAGCGCTAGAATTAGCAGATGAGCTTGTTTCATTGAAGGAACAGTGCACATTTAGGGATGCGAACAAGCCTATAAAGAGGATAGGTAGTTTAGCGTTCATATAGGTGGATGGAATAAAATTGATTGTAGAGGTAGATGTATACTCAAAGTAAAAAAATAGTCGAACAGATAAGGATGCTTACTATTCTTGGTTACTCTATCATAAAGTATAGGTATTACGTATTTATTCTTCGATCGCTGCAATCAGCCGCTCTATTAACCCGTTCATACCGGCACCTTGTATCCAACGAGCCACAATAACCAAGTCATTTTCAGGGTCTACGTACACCATATTATTACCCGCACCAAGATGCCAGAAAGCAGATTCAGGGGCCGAAGGCATGGCTTCTTGTTCTGGATTGAGAAAGAAATTCATGTACCCGTAATTCGGCCGGGCCTGTGTTGGACTTTTTGACATTGAGATCCATTTTTTGGACAGGATCTGTTCTTCTTTCCAACTGCCCTCGCGCAAGGTTAACAAACCGAAACGAGCTTGATCCCTAGCACTAATAAACATACCACCACCCCAATGCCCTCCGCCACTTACGCTCTGCATTTGCTCGCCGTCAATTAATACCCAAGAATGTTCATATCCATGCCAACGCCAAGTGGGTGAGGCTCCAATTTTGTCCATGAGATGTTCTTTGAGTACCTGAGGAAGCGGCTGCCTCCATACGTTTAAAGCGGCAAGTGCCAATAGATTGACTCGAACATCATTGTATTCCCAAACACTTCCCGGTGCATGACGTTCACGAGTGATCCAATCCCTTCGCTCACCGGAGGGACGATCAGCCCAGTCGGGTTTCCCGAATAGGGTCCCTTCCCAGTCGGAGGTTTGTTGGAGTAAATGTTCCCAGGTAATGGCTGCATTATGCTCGGATTGAAAGGGTTCTATAAAATGGGCTTCTCCTACCTGGGCACCTTTATCTCTATTGTATATGTCATCGATGACCAATACAGGACCCATGTAGGAGGCAACGGGGTCTTGAACATCTTTAATAAGCCCCGCATCCCAAGCCAAACCAACGATTGAACTCAGAAAACTTTTGGTTACGCTGTGGGTCATATCGACCCGAAAGGGTTCTCCCCACTCCGCCACGATGTATCCATTTTTTAGGATGATTCCAGTCATTTCACCACGGCTTTTAAAAGGTCCTATGCCATCGCCAAAAGGTTCTCTTCCAAAAGATCCATAATGGTTGATTTCCATATTTCGTGGGTTATCACTTTCCATGGAAATGGCAAAGTCGATGGCTTCTTGTAATTTTACGGAATCAAAGCCAGCAGCTGCTGGGCTCAGCATTTCCCACTCCCCCCAAATACCCGGAAAATAGGGCTCGGTAGAGGTAGGGTTTTGAGCGTTTACTGAAACCCGTAAAAGAAAAAAAAGAAGGACAAAAGAAGTAAGGAATCGCATGATGTATTCTCTAATATTTAGCAGGGGTTCCCGCAGGAGCAAGACTTTTCTGGATAAAGGAACGAATATCGTCGTTGGCATTTTTTAAATCCTCTCGGCGCAAGTACATCATGTGGCCGCTACGGTAGCCTTTGAACTCGAGTCGTTCTTTCATTTTTCCAGATGGATCTAGATGCCACATGGTGTATTTAGCGTCATAATAAGTGGTTGCGCCGTCGTAGTATCCACTTTGAACTAGTACATGCATGAAAGGATTTTGAGCCATTGCACCTCGTAATTGCTCACCGGTTCGGTCTCCGCTTCTATCCCATGGGTTTACAGGGCCAAACATATTGTATTTAACATCGGTTTCATAGTTAAGATGTTGCTTAAAGTACATGTTGATGGCTGGTGTAAAAGAGTGTAGCCAAGAGGTAAGTTCGGAGTTGAAGTCGGGGCGTGTACCAGCATCGGAGCGATCAAGTCCTTTGTAGCGGGAGTCGAGACGGCCAACGGTATGTCCTTCGTGCCGAAGCAAGTCTTTCCAGAAAAACGAGGTAGGTACATCCAGGTTATGCTGGCGAATAACCTCTTCAGAAAGGCCTGAAAAACGAGCAAATTGTGCGATGGCATGTTCTTTTTCATTCTCACTCATCCATGCGCCTTTGGCGAGGATTGGAATGAGTTCATTTTGAGTAAACTCTTCAGACGCTTCCAGGGCATCAAGTAAATCCATAGACTGAAGCTCTTCCGGAAGCTGCTCATGATACCAGGCAGCTGCTGTATAGTAGGGGAGTCGGTTGGCCTGATTAACAGGGCCAGATCGGTCAATACCTAAACCTGTAGGTGATACCAAAATAACGCCATTGATATACATCCAGTGGCTATTTTGAAGTTCATTAGCCAAACCTGAAACACGAGTAGTTCCGTAACTTTCCCCTATGAGGTATTTGGGAGAGGCCCAACGATCGACCCGACTAACAAAAGTGTTAATCCATTCAGCCAGATAGTCAATATCCTGATTTACCCCGAAAAACTGCTTGCGATCGGCCTCGGGATGTAAAATTCGGGAATAGCCGGTATTTACTGGATTCACGAATACAATATCCGCAACGTCTAAAATAGAGTAAGGGTTATCTTGAAATCCATAAGGTTGGATTGGGTACCCTTCGTCATCAATATTCAATACACTTGGACCGGTGTACGCTAAGTGCATCCAAACCGAAGCCGATCCAGGACCTCCATTAAAGGAAATCACCAAAGGTCTCCGTTCGGTGGATTCTACATCGGTACGTTCATAAAAAGTGTAAAACAATGCCGCTTGCACGACACCATGATCGTCCCATACCGGTTGGGTCCCGGCAGTAGCTCGGTAAGGCACTTTTTTTCCGTTAATAGTAACGGTATGCTCGGTTACCGAGGCCGATTCGGCCGGAAGAATTCGAGTCGGAGTGATCTGTGGGGTATGGGTACCCTCGTAGGTCTCATCTTGCCAAACAGACGCTTCGGTGCTTTTCTGAGCTTGACCTTGTTGAGGGGTAAGGATTAGCAAAGTAACAACAAGGAGAAGAGTGCTTGATTGAAGAATGTTATGGATAAAATTCATAGCAATTAAGATAATATTGGAGATTACGTATAAAATAAGTTGATGAACAAAACGCTTGTTGAGGTTGCATCAAATGCGATTTGTTTATTTGCATGAGATATCCCTAAAGTAGAAAATTGAATCCATAATAAAAGCCCGACTTAGTAATTAAGCCGGGCTCTAACCATTTGTATACTTTTAGCAACTTAGGAAAGCTAAGAACTTACAAAAGACTAGCCGCCATAATTCCTGCGGTACCACCCCCAATGACGAGAATTTGTATTTCCATGGTAATTGAATCTTAATTATCTGGTTATGTTCCAGTAAAAGTGCTTTTTCAGAGAATTGGTAGTTGTCATATCAGGTGACATTGATATAATGTGTTAAAAGCTTCGTATTATTGCATTCGATATTAAACGTTTCAACCAAATTTAAATCAACTAATTAATACGTCATGCTAGAGTTTTTACAACAACCCATGCCCTGGTACGTTTCGGGCATTCTTATCGGGTTGATGGTTCCGTTACTACTTCTTTTGGATAACCGCCAATTCGGTATTTCATCGGCTTATCGCCATATGTGTGCTGCGGTATTACCCAAAGGTAAATTTTCATTTTTCACTTATGATTGGAAAGCCCAACGCTGGAATCTTGTATTTGTACTTGGGATTGTGATCGGAGGTTTTTTAGCTTCCTTAACCACGCCAGAGGGTTACGCCACAGCCATCTCGGAGCAAACAAAACTGTCATTAGGTGAGTGGGGAATCACAGATTTTAGTGGTCTAATTCCAAGTGAGATTTTTAATCTAGGTTTTTTATCCACTCCAGCAGGGCTCGCAATTATGGTAGTCGGAGGCTTTTTTGTTGGATTTGGTGCTCGATATGGTGGTGGTTGTACGTCTGGTCATGCCATTTCTGGTTTGTCAAACCTTCAAATCCCCTCATTAATCGCGGTGATGGGCTTCTTCGCAGGAGGTCTTTTGATGACCTACTTCATTCTTCCACTCATTTTATATTAAGAGGGCCGTACTTATGAAATTTCTATTACCCGGTATATTTTTCGGTTTTGTAGCAGTAAAATCTGAAGTGGTTTCTTGGTTCCGTATTCAAGAAATGTTTCATTTTGATTCTATACATATGTTTGGAATCATTGGCTTGGCGGTGATTGTTGGTATCGTATCTTTGCAGCTTATCAAACGATTCCAGTTGAAAGACTTGAAAGGGGCTCCTATTTCGGTAGGTGATAAAGACATGACCCCAAAGCGTTACATCATAGGTGGATCCATCTTTGGTCTTGGATGGGCGTTGGTCGGTGCGTGTCCAGGTCCTATGTATGCCCTAGTAGGTAATGGCTACTGGATGATGTTAGTGCCTATGTTCTTTGCTTTTCTTGGAACGATGACTTATGGAATGATTCGGGAGAAACTACCTCACTAGCCTTGGATTAATAAGGCCTTTATAAACCCTCGTTTTATGAGCTCATATGAGAGCTTGTAGATGAGGGTTTTTTAATTCACCCGATAATCTTTTTAACCTATTATATCCCTATCAGAATTCAAGATAAATTTCGAAATCTCGGAAACTTAGAGTATTATTGTATGTACAAATAAGCACTCTAAGTCTTGAAAGAATAAATAATAGTTATTAGTTATAACATAATTATTAAGACCGATAACTCTTAGGGTAACTGAATAATTTCGTAGAGGTAGTTTTTCCGTGAAAAAATGGTCAAAATGGTATAAGATAATATGTGCATCTGTATTACTGATGTTGGTGCAAAACTATGCTCATGCTTACCAAGGAGTCACGTTTCAGCAATCTGATAACGTAATTATATCACTTCCGGATACGTCCATTTTTTTAGGCGACGAATTATCATTTGGCATGAAGCTACAGGGTTCTTCTATTGAGTCTATAAATAGCATTCAATTTGGTCTTCGCTATGACACAACAAAGCTGAGTCTTATATCTTTTATTCCTAGTCAAAAAGTGACACAAAATTTCACTTACTTTGTCAATGATTCAATACCAGGACATATATATTTTGCGGCTGCTTCTGCGGAATCTTCTTTAGGTGATGATATCCTTGTGGATATCAAATTCATGTCAAAGAGTATAGGTACCACTAAACTCAATATCGAAGAGTTGTTATTAAACGAAGGAAAGCCTAAGGCGAGTGTGTTAGGCGGATCTATTATAATAGAAGAAGATCCTGATATTATTCGACCAACAGTTCCTCTGCAACTTAAGGGTAATCTAATTAATGCAGAGACAATTAATTTAGAATGGAATAATTTCGCAAGTATAGGGTTTATTGGATATCAAATTTATCAACTGGCAGGACCTCTGCCAAATGATATAACTCAGGAGCAATTACAAAGACCATGGCAAATTGAAGGAGTAGAACGATTAGATACATTATTGAGAAGTATTGATATTCCTAACAATTCAACGGTGAAATTTGATATATCTGGACTAGAAAGTTTAGAATATTACACATTTTGGGTTACAGGATTAGACCAAAACGAAATTGAAAGCTATGCTGAAAATATCCGACAACGGACAGGAGATCTAGTCTCACCTGAAAAACCACCGAATGTGACATCGGTATTAGAAGATCAAAAAATAACATTAAACTGGAATGCTTCACCAAGTTTAGATGTCGAAAACTATGCAATATATAGAAATAGGGTAGATATATTTGAGGAATTAACAACTATTCCTAATACTCCAAATACCAAAATTTCCACCGAGTTAGGTGAAATTGAGTTTATGGTTTTATTTGCTTGGGAGCCTGATAAACAGAGGCATAAAATATTAATTAATAAATCTGTACTACCAGACGGGATATCACCAACTGAAATAAATCAACTACAGTTGTATGATCTGTATGATGATTATATGTCTTTTGAATCGGAAGATAATTCATGGGTTACATATTATATTTATTCTGAAATTAATGGCCTATCTATCCAATCATCGCAGTACATACAAGCTTTTAGAAGTAGCAACGATCTATATGTTATAAGTGCAACTTTAGAATTTAATCAAGCTAACGACTCAGAGCCATTTTTTAAGCTTTTAGATGTATTATCTGCTGACCAATTAAGTTTTATAGATACTGACATAGATAGCCTAAGTCTTATAAGGTATTCATATAAAATTGCTGCAATTGATTCCTCTGAAGGAGATCTTTTTGAGAATTTTGATCCAGCCAATAGAAGTGAATTTTCTGATATAGCTATAATCGAGACTCCACCTGTAACCTGGACGGTTGATTTAAATGGTGAGGGTGATTTTGAGACAGTACAAGAGACTATTTATAACTCTAGACCATTTGATCACATTGTTATACGGGATGGGATATATCGTGAATCTATAGAACTAACTCACCCTCTTAGTATTCATGGGCAAGGCGATGTAAAGTTTATAAAGCCGGAGACTTCTGATGTGATATTAGATGTAAATGCAAAAAGATATAACGATTCAAAATGGCCTAATAAACAAAGTTTATCAATCCAAAATGTCAAATTTTTAGGTTCAGAAGAGCCCAATGAACTTGGAACTGGAATTAGACTAGACTATGGAACTTCAGTTAAGATAAATAAATCTCATTTTGCACATTTTGATAATGTCATAAATGCCAATCATAGTTCTTTTTCTATATCCAACTCAATTTTATCTAATAATAGGACAATTTCCTACCACAGAAGTCACTTATATGCTGGTACATCCCAAGAAGATACAGTTCGATTTGTGCATGTAAATGTGTTAAACACAAGAGAGGCTATCACTGATTTAGAGGGCGGAATTTCATTAGCCTTCATGAACAGTATTTTAGTTGACAAGTTAGACTTGAAAAATAATGAAGATAAATTTATTGGACTTGGAGTTAGCTTTTTTAATGTTGCATTAGATACAAATAAAATTCGGTCTAATCATGATATTGTAGAAAAACTGAGTGATGATGTGCAAAATACAGAACATTCTAGGGTAATTCATTTCAACAGTATCGATCAGGTTCTATTTCAATCACAAACTCATAACGAAGATTTATCTAACTATAGATTGCAAGCAGAATCTAAAGTTATAGGGAGTGGAAATCGTGTTGAGAATCTAACAAATGATTTTCTAGGTCAAAAAAGAGTCTCAGATAATGTAGATTTAGGCGCTATTGAACACCCTAACGATACTCCAGCACTTTTTCCCTCTCCTGAAATTATTGTGACAAGGATTGATACTACTTTTTCTGATAATCTAAAATCTGCAGTAGAGATTAAAATCAAATATCCTGATTCTCTAAACTTTTACTTAGATGCGATATATTTGTCAAAATGGTCTATCGAAAATGAATTAATTCGAATAGATACATTAACTAAAGGAAGTTTTATTGACTTTGATATTTATATAGGAAATACATACACGTATTCTGCACAAGCGAAATTACATGATTTATACTTAGGTAAAACTTCAGAAAGAGAGACTATATTTATTGAAGAGTTATCACCACCTGTTGATATTATTCCACCTATTCCTGCTAATTATTTAACTGCGAAACGATTAAATGCTAGAACTTTTGAGCTTGAATGGGAAGTAGATGCTTTTGATGAATTATCTCACTTTAATATTTATAAAGTTATATCGATCAAGGGTTTGGTAGAAGCTTTTGAAGATACTATCGACACTACTTGGTTGTGGACCGGGGGTGAATTTCCATTAGATGCTTTATATGCCAATTCTATTGAGCTATTCGACTCACTAATAGTTCCCCAAGGATTATTTGAGCAGGCGCAAAATGATTCAAGTGATTTAATATTTAATTGGGTTGATAATAAAGATTTGTTAAATCAAACAGTTTATACCTACTGGGTAACATCAGTTGATTTGGCAGGTAATGAAGGTGATGCACGATTCATAGAGATACAGACAGGAGATGATACACCACCTAACCCGCCAATAAATATCATTCAAACAATACAAGATGATCAATTGACTTTAGAGTGGGACCCTAGTCCTGAACAAGATGTAGAATGGTACAAGATTTACAAAGGATTAGATTCTACTTTAGTATTTTTATATGATAGTATCAATGTGGATAC
>ERZ891134.54-NODE-54-length-99072-cov-7.420766_pt1 | contig 99072 bp, 83 predicted proteins | sample MGYA00520888_ERZ891134 | MGnify/ENA primary metagenome ERZ891134 (study PRJEB32303, sample SAMEA104408692) | aquatic metagenome | biome: Brackish water; feature: Coastal; material: water | place: Baltic Sea | collected 2014-10-23 | depth 10 m ... | reverse complement strand
TTGTGACGACATGGTTGGGACGGCATGCTTGTGACGGTATGGTTGTCACCGCCTAGGTCATGACACCGCGGGCGTGCACAGCGATCTCTGAGTGCTAGTTACGACGCGTGAGGTTCTTTAGGGCACTCTTAACAATTCGAACACTAACCTCTTTACTCAGTCCCTGATGGCTCCTAAGCCGATGCCACATCTCAAACGACGTCATCGCATCAACGGTCTCACGATCATCATAAGTCAGTGTGCCCAGCTCGGGCAGCCAGTCTTGGAGGTTCTGACGCAAGCCTCGCTGATTACGCGAATAGTTTTCACGCAATGTCTCGTAACGCCAGAGCTGCGCTTGTGTCCCCAACGCAAAGTTCCAGACCTCCTCAAACGCATCGGCCCGACGATCTACAATACGATCAAGACGCTCTTCGAACGTTCCCTCCCGATCGCCGCCAAGAAACAGCGCCTCATAAAATTCGCGGAACTGACTGTCGGCCGCTTTAAACAGCGCCTCCATGTCCTCAAAATGACGAAAGAACGTGCGGATAAGAACACCCGCGCGGTCTGAAATCTGTTGCGCAGTAGGGACTAAAAACCCTTCCTTTTGCAGAGCGAGTGCCGCGTTGATAATCGCGAGCCGCGTCCGCTCGCTTCTGAGACGACGTCCATCGACCGCTTTACCTCGCTTAATGTTTACCATTCGTTAGTCAAATTCCTGTTCATCAACCGACATTTCAACAAGAAGTGCGCAGTAATGCACCGGTTTTATAGCCACAACGGTAACGGCCTGAATCACCAAGTGGCCCGAGGACGAAGGATGAAAGAGATCAATAACAACAGAACCTCAATCACCTCGGTGCAATGCCGTCATCGACACCGATGCAAACGCCGGTCACGCTATCGCCGCCTATTTCCCTTGAGTCACAGGCGTTACCGAGAAGCGAACATCCTCTTGGTCCCACCACCAGAACTCGGGAAGCGGCTTCTGCTCAGGCCATTGCTGATCCATTGTGTTCGCGTCATACAGCCGCCCATTAATCATTACCCTGCTAAGACTTGTGGTATTTCGAATATCGCTCAGCGGATTAGCATCAAGAATGACCAGGTCAGCCAGCTTCCCCACCTCGATCGAGCCAAGATCCTGATCGATACCGATAATTTTCGCGCCATCAATCGTGGCTGCCCTCAACACCTCAACAGGCCGCATCCCACCCATCTCAAAGGCCCACATTTCCCAGTGATACGCCAAACCCTGCAGTTCTCCGTGTCCACCAACACCGACCAAACCACCAGCCCGCTGGATTTTCGCGACCTGCGCCGCCCCCTGCTTAAAATCAAATTCATTATCACGGAGCCACGTTGATCGTCGCTGTGTCAGCTCATCCAGACGATTGTGCGGATAGAACCGCTGTAATTTCACATCGTCATGCACCTCGGTGCGGGTGAAGAAGTAGTCGACCAAGGTCGGCGCGTTGTATTGCACGACCAACGTTGGCGTATAAGCTGTTTTCGTCTTAGCGAACAGCTCGACCACATCGGTGAAAAAGGGTGCATCGGGGAGGGTGTGTTCGTTACCGTGCATGCCATCGATCGCATGAGTAATATTCAGCGCCTGATCACCCGCGCCCTCTGTCGTCGGCATCAGACCAAGCGCTTTACTGGCCTTTACCACCCATTGCCGTTGCTCCCTGTTACCCACTACATAGCTCTTAATATTTCGCGTTTTGTAGTGATCTCTGTAGCGCCGGAGATACGAGTAAGTCTCGTCATAGGACTGAAAGTCAGTATCGCCAAACACGCCACGCGCCGTCATGAAGGCACGCTGCCCAATCGATTGACCTATTTCGACGAAATCTCGATACGCCAAGTAATCGTTCGACGCCGTTTGAACATCGAGGCCCGCGGTTACGCCGTAGGCCGCATTAGCAACCAGTGACCAATTGTGGGGCTCCAATACGTCACTGGTTCGGAACTCCCAGTGCGCGTGAGTATCAATAAAACCTGGCGTGACATACCGACCTTCTATATTGATGCGCGTCACATCATCAGGCACCGCAAGCGAACCGTGTGCAGCGACAGCACGAATACGGTTATCAACAATCAAGATGTCTTGATCGCGTTCCACCGTATTCATGGCGAGGGTCGTCTCGCCCGCCATACTGATCACATTGGCATGCTCTAAGAGCAGTGTGCCTTCGGCCTTATCCCTGGGTCGCTGGACATTCATTTTGACCGCTGCGACTGCAGCATGCCTGTCCTCAGGAGCGAACGTCACGTCATTACCCTCTTCGTCATCATTGACATCAGCGTCGTCATTCACATCAGTGTCGTCAGAACGCAGATAGTCAATCGACGCCAAAGGTCTTGAGTAAAACGTGTTGCCAATGGCCCACCAGACGCCCTGACCGTCTGGCGTCCAACCCAGATAATCAGCACCAATATGGGTCAATCGCTTAACCGGTAGCCCGCCGCTTCGTAACGTAATTTCTGGTGCTTTGGCACCTGCGGGTGCCCGCGCGATGACCCAAACCTGCTTATTTGCAAAGGCCAGCACGTGTGTTCCATCGGGATGCATATAAATGGCTTCGGCTCGAGGCGGTGTTTTCCCCCTCCGATTACCCCGAGGTGCGTTAACAACCAGCTCGTCACGCCGATCCCTCCCGTTCAACTGAAGCGAAAACAACCCGTTCTCATCCGTCAAATACACTCGATCACGCTCTGGACCAAAATGGGGGTAGCGTGCGGTTTCTGTCGTCATCAAGACAGTCGAGGGGCCGCCCTTTGCCGGCAGTCTGACGAGCTCAAGGGGAATACGTAAGCCCCCAAACTCACTAAATGTTTGATTGCGTAAATACTCATTACCTCTCATCGCGACAATTGACTCACCGTCAGGGCTGTACGCCAGATCCGTATAAAATGCCGCGATCTCGGTCAGTCGCTGCGCGCGTCCTCTCCCATCAGACCGCATTCGATAAATGTGCCCACCTTTTGCCTGCGACCATGTCGTATAAGTGAGCCAACGACCGTCGGGTGACCAGACTGGCTTGAATTCTCCACTCATGTCGTCAGACAACCGCTTTAGATTTTCTCCGTCCGTATCCATGACGTAAATATTGGCGAGTACGGACGCGGCAATCCTGTTGCCGTCGGGAGACAGGCGAGGGTCCTGAATCAAGGTGGCCGTAAGATCTCCCTGGGGCACCCGGTATCCCGCTGTCAGATCTGGCCCCACATCAAGACTCACCTCAGCAGTAAAAGGTACTTCGGTCCTTTCGCTCGATGAGACCTCCACACGCCACACTTTTCCAAACGCGTTAAAAATAACCGCGCTTGCGTCTGCTGTGAACGTGTAGCCCGGCAGTAGATCGCGGCTTGGCGGTCTAAAGTTCTCCTGAGCATCTCGCTGAATCGGATAGGTGAGCCAGCGATCGTCACCCGACTGGAGGTCACGAATACGCAAGCCGGTCTGAGTCTCGAAACGAGTGCCGTAGACCATAAAACGGCCATCGGGCGAGAGCACCGGACGAAAAGCACCGCCTTCAGCTTGAGTCAGGGGTTCGATCTGTCCCGTGCTTAACGAATAACGAGAAATTTGAGTCGCGGGCATGTCTCGCCTGGATCCAACGCCCTGAGCGAAATAGAGCTGATCTGAGTCTGTGGACGCTTGAACACCAACCCCCCAAAATTTCTCATTCTCACCCGCACTGGACAGCGTAATACCGGAACCTCCGTCAACGTGATACATCACCAGCTCAGTATCGCGGCCTACTCTCGTGACAAACAGGTAGTTCCCATCCGAAGACCAGGCCGGTGAAATTAAACCCGACTGACGCTCTTTTGAGATTTTAAGAGGACTCGAGCCGTCCGCGTTCGCAACCCATAAGTTAGTGGCACCATCGCGGTCACTGATAAACGCAATGCGTTCGCCGCTGGGTGAAAAGACCGGCTGACTGTCATAGCCCAGTCCCGCCGTGAGGCGTCTGGCGACACCGCCTTCAACAGGCAACACGTATAGGTCACCCAGCAAATCGAAAATCAACGTCTTTCCATCCGGCGATGCATCGAGCGTGAGCCACGATCCCTCATTGGTCTTGAAGCTCAGCGGCTGAGTGTCGCCTGCGAGCGGTAAGTCACCGGCATCCTCCTGCACGTCTTCTGCACGTGCGAAGGCTGTGCAAAGCATCGCGACAACTCCCAAGCGAGTAATCCACATTTTAAGCGCCATAGTTCTATCCTTCGATCGACGAAATGGTCTGTATCACGAGGGGAGCAGAAATTTCCGCTACGCGCAAATCCGAGGCGCTGACGACGGCCGGACATTCACTGTCCGATGACTTAACTACTCATCAATGCACAGACAGGTCCGCAGCTGACCTTTTTATTGTTTCATTCATTAGCCTGTATAGTGATCCTTCGAATCGCGGCTAAAAAAACCATTACCGCGGAGGCCGGTCTCGCGTCTTTCATACGGAGAAGAACTATGAGTGCTGACGACGTTAAAACACATCATCGTGTTTGCCATTTGTGTGAGGCCATGTGCGGTCTCGTCATCAAAACTACGGGCGAGAGCGTCATCGATATTAGAGGTGATAAAGACGACCCTTTAAGCCGCGGCCACGTCTGCCCAAAGGCTGTCGCTTTGCAAGATATCCACGAGGATCCAGATCGTCTCAGAAAGCCCTTGAAGCGCGTTAGATCTGTTGCAGGTCACTATCATCACGTGGAAATTGAGTGGTCCGAGGCGCTTGATCTGGCCGCCGACGCGCTGGCATCCGCGATTCAATCGCACGGCGTGAACGCTGTTGGCGCCTACTTTGGAAACCCTTCCGTTCACAATTATGGAATGATGACGCATCAGCGTAATTTATTCCGTCACATCCGAACACGAAATCGCTTTTCGGCCACATCGGTCGACCAGCTGCCACACCACCTCGTATCAATGTGGCTTTACGGCCACATGCTGCTCAATCCGATCCCTGACATCGATCGAACACACTATTTCCTGATGTTAGGTGCTAATCCACTGGCCTCCAACGGGAGCATTTGGACCGTCCCAGATGTCCGTCGTCGCATCAAAGAGCTCACCGCGCGCGGTGGCAAATTAGTGGTTATCGATCCACGAAAAACCGAGACGGCAGAGCTTGCCAGTGAACATTACTTCATCCGACCCGGAACCGACGCGGCTTTTTTACTCGGACTCATACACGTCGTATTTCGAGACAACCTCGCCGCACTTGGTGCACTCGCAGAGTTCACAGACGGCGTTGAGGCCGTTCAAGACGCAGTACAGACGCTCACCCCCGAGTGGGCAGCTGACATTACCGGTATAGAGGCAGGGCATATAGAAAAGGTGGCACATGACTTAGCCTCTGCTAAGGCCGGCATTTGCTACGGACGCATGGGGGTCAGCACGCAAGCCTACGGAACGCTCTGCCAGTGGGCCATTCAGGTGCTGAACGTGATTACCGGAAATCTCGACAAACCTGGCGGCAGCCTCTTCACGCTGCCTGCGATGGATCAAGTTGCGAACACAAGCGCTGGGGGCTTTGGTCGCTTTGTCAGCCGTGGTCGCGGTCTACCCGAGTTCAATTATGAGCTCCCAGCGGTGACGCTCGTGGACGAAATCCGCACACCGGGTGAAGGCCAAATAAAGCTCATGTTTACGGGCGCTGGAAATCCAGTGTTATCAACCCCCAATGGACGGGCGGTGGACGAGGCTTTAGAGACCCTCGACTTCATGATTTCCTTAGATCCCGCACTTAACGAAACCACCCGACACGCGGATGTCATTTTGCCGCCAACATCACCCTTAGAGCACGACCACTACGATATTGCCTTCCATAATCTCGCTGTTCGAAACACCGCGCGTTTCAGTCCCGCAATATTTGATAAGCCCGAGGGAACCCTCCACGACTGGGAGATCTTCGCTGAGCTAGGAAACCGACTTGCCGAACGTTTGGGTGTTGAAACCATGCCGGCAACGGCGCCAGATCGACTCGTTGATGCAGCGCTTCGTTCGGGTCCTTACGGCCATGACACCGAGTGGGACTTGAGCATCGAAAAATTGACCGCTCACCCCTCGGGTATTGACCTTGGTGAACTCAAACCTTCCTGCCCTGAGCGCTTACAAACACCCAAGAAACGTATTCCTCTGGCTGTTCCCGAAGTGCTTAATGACATACAAAGACTGTTGGCTGAGACGTCTCTCCCTGATAAGGGCTACCGGCTTATCGGTCGTCGTCACGTGCGCGACAACAACTCCTGGATGCACAACCACCACCGACTTGTAAAAGGCAAGCCAAGGTGCCAGCTGTTAATGCACCCAGATGACGTCGCTCACGAAGGCTGGCAACCGGGGGCCCACATCACCATCAGTAGCCGCGTCGGCAGTATCCAAGCAGAGCTGATGCCCTCGTCTGAGGTTATGCGTGGCGTGGTAAGTCTGCCACACGGCTACGGCCACGGGCTTAGCGGCACCCAATCAAAAATTGCAAACGAGCATGCGGGCGTGAGCTGTAATGATGTAACCGATGAACAGTTTATTGACAAACTTTCAGGTAACGCAGCCATCAATGGTGTTGCCGTCAGTCTCAGCGTTTAGTGCCGAACGGGCCGGGGGTAGCGTCTTTTCGACACCCCCGGCAATTTCATTACTGGCGTTTCTCCAGTGAATCGACTGTATCGGAAAACATTTTGCTGATCCCGCCCTCACCCCTCGACAACCACCGTATGGGTTGAGTAGCCTCTCAGCATTCAAATAATCTTTTAAGGAGCTACACCTCATGTTCAGTCACATCATGGTCGGCGCAACAGACATCGAAGCCTCACGCAAATTTTATGACGCAACGTTTGCCGCGCTGGGCTACGGTCCTGGGGTTATTGATCCCAAGGGTCGGGTTTTTTACATAACAGACACGGGTATCTTTGCGATTTCATCGCCGATCGATGGCAACCCAGCAACAGCCGGTAACGGCAGTACGATCGGCTTTTCAGCGCCCAGCACCGAGGCGTCGGATGCGTGGCACGAAGCGGGACTGGCAAGCGGTGGGACAAGCTGCGAGGAGCCACCCGGCGTTCGAGACAGCAATATGGGTGATATTTATCTGGCGTACCTCAGAGACCCGTCGGGAAATAAAATTTGCACACTACTGCAAGTCTAGGCATGCGCACTCTTTGGGCGACGGTCCTGTTGGTGAGCGCTTCAGCTCACGCGGACTTCGTCGGCACTGGCCCTGACTACGACGCAGAGGCGGATGTCTCAGAAACTTGCTCGGTCTGTCACAGCCTGCGCTATCTCGATAGAGCACAAGGCTATGACACAGCCGACGAGTGGTCTCGCGTCATCGCGAGCATGGTGTCGCTCCCGGCTGCGCGCGATCGCGCGATTAGCACCTACCTTGCTGCCAACTACCGACATAAGCCGTCAAAAGCACCAACGCTGATCGAGGGTGATACAAATATCGTCATCGATGAGTGGCTAACACCTTCGCTTGGCCAGCGGACCCGTGATCCGATCGAGGCGCCTAACGGTGACATCTGGTGGACCGGCATGTGGGCGTCTTTGGTGGGTCGATTGGATCCCGCTACCGGTGCGATGCAAGAGTTTTTACTGCCCAGCGCGGCCCGTCCACACTCGATTGTTCCCGATCGCGATGGATTTATCTGGTACACAGGCAATAGCAACGCAACCATTGGAAAACTGGACCCCGCCACAGGGGAGATTATCGAATACCCAACTCAGGCACGAGATCCTCACACTGCGGTGTTTCACCCCAATGGAAACCTCTATTTCACGAGCCAACACTCCAATATGTTGGGCCGTTTAAATCCGACGACGGGAGACGTCACGGAAATCGACACTCGACGTAAGCCCTACGGCATAAAAGTCGGTCAGGACAATGACCTTTTCGTGGCCTTTAATGGAACCAATGCGATCGGTCGAATGAACCCAGAGTCATTGGCAGTGACTTACTATGAAATTCCCGACGAGAAGACCCGCATTAGACGTCTAGACATCGACAGCGACGGGCACGTTTGGTTCGTCAATTCTTCACTGGGCAAAATCGGTAAACTCGATGTTAATACAGGCACTGTCGAGCAGTGGGACTCCCCGAGCGGCCCCCTATCACACCCCTACTCGATGACGGTAATCAATGACATTATTTGGTACAACGAGAGCGGAATGCGCCCTGATGCTCTCGTTCGCTTTGATCCGGCGACAGAGCGCTTCCAGAGCTGGGCTGTTCCCTCCGGCGTGGGTATTATTCGGCACACTTGGGAGACTCGGGACGGCGATTTACTCATCCACCAAAGCAGCTCGAACCGCGTTGGGCGCGTCCGAATTGCCGACTGAGAACGACCAAGATGCGCGGACACGTGTACTGTTCACTGTGAGTCAAATTCCCAAGGGGCGAGTCTCTTCCTTCGGCCGCATTGCTGCAGCAGCAGGACTTCCCCGGAAAGCGCGTTGGATCGGTCGAATATTGAGTCAGCTGCCGCCAGAGACGACGCTACCTTGGCATCGAGTGTTAGGTCATGGAGGGACAATCACTTGCCCGCGACGTGATGTCGCGCGCACCCGGCTCTTAGACGAGGGTGTGATCGTTGAAGGCTTCAAGGTCAAAATGAGATCTTATGTGTGGCCAGAATCCAGTGACGCTCAACCGTAGACTAAACATCGGGTCGAATAATCAGCTTTCCTACAACCTCTCGCCGCTGCAGCATATGAAACCCCTCCACAGCCTGGTCCAGCGGAAGTTCGGCATGAACATGAGGCCGCGTCTTACCTTCCCGTGCCCATTGCCAAATTTGCTCTAGATTTTCGACGCCCCGCTCTGGAAAACGGCGACCGTACTCCCCTGCTCTGACACCCAAGATAGAGAAGCCCTTAATCAGCGGCATATTGCTCGAAAGCATTGCGATACGACCACTGGTAAATCCAACCACCAGTAACCGACCCTCGAAATTGATGCATCGGACGCTCTCATCGAATACATCGCCACCCACCGGGTCGAAAATGACATCAGCACCGCGCCCAAAGGTCAGTGCTTTTACCTCGTCTTTAAAGCCGCCTTGAGTGTTTATGACCGAGTCAGCTCCGTGCGCCACTACGGCGTCGAGCTTTAAGTCACTGCCTCCCGTTGCGATCACCGAAGCGCCCAGTAACTTGCCCAATTCAACGGCGGCCATACCCACACCGCCACTGGCACCGTGAACAAGTAAGGTTTCGCCCTCTTGCAGATTCGCACGCCGAACAAGGGCAACATAGGCGGTAAGGTAGGCAACCGAGTACGCCGCGGCCTCGGCAAAACTCATATTGTCGGGCTTTCTTTGCAGTCCCTGAACACTGACCACCGCAAATTGTGCAAACCCACCGTACCGCATACCACCGACGACAGAATCACCCCGCTCAAAACCAACGACGCCCTCTCCGAGCGCATCAATCTCGCCCGAAATATCCATACCTGGCGTAAATGGAGGCTCGAGCTTTAACTGATAGTTTCCCTGGCAGAGCAATAGGTCAGGATAATTAACACTCGTGGCTTTAACACGAATGCGAACCTCACCGGGACCGGGGTCAGGCGTTGCGACCTCAGAGACCTCAACACCCGTTAAGTCGTCAGTAATTTCGCTGCAAACTAAGGCTCTCATTACGCTCAAAAAGCTCTCATAACCGGGTCATCTTGCCGAGGCTGTATCTAATAATAGCATTATGACCTGCGCTCCAAATGTTGACGAAGTGCCGACAACACCACACTACTGACGCCATTTTTTTGACGCAAGCGAAAACGCCGCCGCGTGTCCCAGATCACAATCTAAACGTGATCCAATCAACCCGACAATGGAAATAGCTAACGGAACGCTAGCGCGCGGAGGGTGTAGTCTCCGAGCGCTTACAATGCACCCAGTAGAGCACAGTGGTCAACAAAACGACCGCACCGCTTTGGTGTCCCGCGGCAATCGTGACATTTACATACGAGAGTACGGTACCGATACCAAGTACAATCTGCAGTGTCACTGCAGCCATCATTAAGACACTCGCGATGCGCACCCTGAGATCGTGCGACCGAAGTACACCGTGAAGCGCGGCACAGATCACAATCAAACCCGTCGCATAGGCCAGCATTCGATGATTAAAGTGAATGGTCGTGACCTGCTCAAAGACCGATAGAAAGCCGTCCCTGTAAAGGGCTGGAGGAATAAACGAATCCCCCATCAGCGGCCAGGTTGGAAAAGACAGCCCAGCATTTGTACCTGCGACAAATCCGCCACTCAAAATCATTAGATAGACCAGAGGAACAAGGCTCAGCGCCACTGACGCATGACCCATACGGATTATCCGCTCCGGCGAGAACAGACCGATCGTGAGCCACACGATATAGCCGTAAATAGCGATTGCCAGTCCCAAGTGTGCGGTCAGGCGGTACTGAGAGACATCCGGGCGATCGACGAGTCCACTTTGAACCATATACCAACCCATCAACCCCTGGCATCCACCCAGTATCAACAGCGCAAAAAGGTGTGGTTTGAGCCGCGTGTGAACTTTCCCCATCCAGAGAAAAGCCATCAAGGGGAAGAAAAAGAGCAGGCCGATGAAACGCCCCAACATTCGGTGCAGGTACTCGAACCAAAAAATCTGCTTAAATTCGTCGAGCGACATTCCTGTGTTAATCAACTGGTACTCGGGGAACAGCTTGTACTGCTCAAAGAGGTAAACCCAATCGGCCGTCGATAACGGAGGGACTACACCCATAATCGGCTGCCAGTCGACCATCGACAGTCCCGACTCCGTCAGCCGAGTAATCCCGCCCAGTAAAATCATCCCGAAAATGGTGACAGCACAAACCAGCAACCAGCGGCCAATCAGCTTGTCGTCTTGATATCTCGTTACTTCAGTCATTTTTGTCCCCCAAAGACGCAGACAGTTTAACAAAATCAAGAAGCAGTTCGTTGTCTGGAGTAGACTTCGCAACAAATTAAGGAGTACCCCATTATGTCGTTGCTGCGTTTAAGCGGCGCCGAGTTACATTTCGGCACCCAAGTCTTGTTGGATAAGCTCGACCTCACTGTCTCAAAAGGCGAGCGTCTCGGCTTACTCGGCCGAAATGGTGTGGGTAAAACCACGCTTTTTCGCGTGCTGACCGGAGAACAAGGTCTCGACGACGGCGAGCGTTGGATTGACCCCTCGCTTAAAATGGCGCGACTGGAGCAGGAACTTCCGCTGGAGGGCGACACCTCCGTCTTCGACTGGGTCGCCGGCGGCCTCGATCGAGCCGGTGAACTCTTGATTCAGTACAGCAGCCTGTTGGGGGCTGAAAGCAACGCCGATTTAGCCAAGATGGCGAATATCCAAGAAGCGCTAGACGCCTGCGATGGATGGACACTCCAAAATCGCGTGGAAACTACACTGACTCAACTGGGTCTCAATGGCTCGCAACTTCTCAAGGATTTATCGGGGGGGTGGCGCCGGCGCGTAGCGCTGGGGCGAGCCCTGGTGTCTGAACCCGATCTCCTGCTGCTGGATGAGCCAACCAACCACCTCGACATACCCACGATTGTCTGGCTTGAGCAACAACTTAAAAACTTTAGTGGCGCCATTATCCTGATTACCCACGATAGACGGTTCTTACAAGCCATAGCCAATCGGATCGGTGAGCTCGATCGCGGTCAGCTCACAATCTGGGAAGGGACCTACCAAGACTTTCTGAAGCATCGCGCTGAGCAGCTGGCAGCCGAGGCGACTGCCAACGCCTTGTTTGACAAAAAGCTGGCGCAAGAGGAAGTGTGGATCCGGCAGGGCATCAAGGCACGCCGAACACGCAATGAGGGTCGGGTGAGACGGCTGGAAGCGATGCGAGAGGACCGCGCCTCGCGGCGAAGTCAGGCGGGGAAAGCCAACATCACTATCGAGAGTGCATCGCGATCGGGAAAGCTCGTTGCCGAAGTCGAAAAAGCGGGCGTCCGTTTTGGCGATCACACTGTGATTCAAAATGTAAATACCATTATTCAGCGTGGTGATCGGATCGGTATTGTCGGTCGCAATGGTGCGGGTAAAACGACGCTCATAAAAATGATACTGGGAGAGCTGGAGCCGAGTTTTGGACAGGTTAAGACCGGCTCAAAGCTGCAGGTCGCTTATTCAGACCAACTCCGCGGACACCTTGACCCGGAGGGCACGCTCATTGACAACATTTGTGGTGGCCAAGAGTTCATCGAAATTGAGGGCAAAAAACGTCACGCAATTGGCTACCTTGGCGACTTCTTATTTTCGCCTGATCGCGTTCGTGCGCCCACAAAAGTCCTTTCTGGCGGCGAACGAAACCGCGCTATATTGGCAAAATTATTCACGCAGCCCGCCAACCTTCTGGTGCTCGATGAGCCGACGAACGACCTGGATATAGAAACGCTGGAACTGCTCGAGGAAGTGCTGCTTGAGTTTTCGGGTACAGTCATCTTGGTCAGTCACGACCGAGACTTTATGGACCGCGTAGTCACCAGTCTTTTGGTGATTGACGAGCAAGGTCATGTCGAAGAACAAGCCGGTAATTTTTCAGATTGGGAGGCTCGCGGGGGCGCTTTACTGAGCACCGTTGATGAAAGTCGACTCGCAGTAAAGGCTGTAAAAACCAGTATTCCCGCAGCTGTTTTAGCGTCTGAGGGGAAGGCTCAGGGAAAAAAGAAGTTAAATTATAAAGAGCAGCGAGAACTCGGCGCCCTGCCCGACCTAATCGCCGGTCTTGAGACGCAACAAGCCACGCTCGAGGAAGCAACAAGTAGCGCTGATTTTTACGCTCAAGATCAAGCGCAGGTCAAAGCAGTATTAGCCGAGCTTACCCGCGTCAGCGAATCGCTCGACGCGGCGCTCGACCGACTCGTAGCACTCGAGGACTAGTACCAAAACGTGGATTAAAGCGCCGAGGCGACTGCAGCCACCACCTTGTCCATGTTGTCAGCATTCAGCGCCGCAACATTAATTCGTGACGAGTCGAGCATGTAAAGACCATGTGTCTGTCGCAAGCCTTTTGCCTGCTCCACAGACAGTCCGAGAAAGGAGAACATTCCCTTCTCACCGGCAATAAAGGAGAAGTCCTGATCGGTTTTCGCCGATAGCTTCTCCGAAAGCTGTCGGCGCAGTGAAATCATACGTCCGCAAACATGTTCAAGCTCCCGCTCCCAAGACGATCGCAGTTCGGGATCACTCAAAACACGTCCGGCTAGCAGCGCCCCATGAGCGGGCGGCATGGAGTAGACGCGCCGCGCCGCGCCCAAGCCGTGACTCTGAGTCGCAGCGGCACTCTGAGTATCACGCCCAAAAAAGAGCGCAACGCCCGTTCTCTCGCGATAAAGACCCAAATTTTTGGAGCAGGAAGCCGCAACAATGAGTTCACCCAGACGGCTCGCCATGAGGCGCAACCCCTGGACATCCTCGACTAAACCCGAACCCATTCCTTGATACGCAAGATCAATCAGCACCGTAAAACCCTGTTCGAGTGCCATGTCCGCAAGGATGGACCATTGTTCAAGCGTCAGATCCGCACCGCATGGATTGTGGCAACAGCCGTGTAGCAGAACGACGTCGTCACTTTTTGCTGATTTCAAATCGTTAACCATCTGCTCAAAGTCAACGCCGTGAGAGCGAGGGTCGTAGTAGCTGTAAGTTGCAAACTTCAGTCCAACCGAACCCATTAGAGGAATGTGGACGGGCCATGTTGGATTGCTGATCCACACCGTTGCGTCGGGAGATGCCGCCGCTAAAACCTCAGATGCGATTCGAAGCGCACCACAGCCGCCCGGCGTTTGCACTGCCGTAATGTGAGTACCGTCACCGACGAGCTCGTCGCCAAAAACAAGCGTTTTCATACCGTTTAAATAGGCCGGATCACCGGCTGCCGGTAGATAGGCCTTGGTCACCTCTTCGTCAATCAACTGACGCTGCGCTTTTTTGACCGCCTCAAATACCGGACAAATACCGGTCTCGTCCATATAAATACCCACCGTAAGGTCAATCTTGTGAGGATTGGGATCGGCGCGGCATGCGGCAGCCAGACCGAGTATTGGATCGGGGGCTAAGACAGACAGTTGTTCTAACATCGACGGGCTCTTTGAGTAACAAAACGACGGCGGGAGTATACGGTATGGGCGATTTTCCATAAATGCCTGATATCATTTACCTTACATTTTCCTATCGATTCATCATGAACAAAAAGCCACTAGAGACACACAGGGATCAACTTTTTGCCGACCTCGTCGCTGAACCGTCGCAGTTCAGCTTCAATGAGGCCGTGGTCGATGTGTTTCCCGATATGATTCAACGATCTGTTCCCGGCTATGGAACCGTCGTAAGAATGACCGGCGTGTTGACCGAGCAACACGCGAAAGAGGGGACACATGTCTATGACCTTGGCTGCTCGCTGGGCGAGTCAATTCGAGCAGCGGAGCTGGCTATTGGGGATAGAGCGTGTCACTTGATCGGCGTCGATAACTCACCGGCGATGATCGAAAAAGTCCGCGAAGAAATGCGTCCACTATCGAAAATAGTGTGGCACTTGTCCGACATCACTCAGATGGAATTTAAGACCGCGAGTGTGGTCATCATGAACTTCACCCTGCAATTCATTCCAATAAACGAGCGCCTTAAGCTTCTCAAGCAGATCCGTTCGTCCATGGTCCCGGGTGGTCTGCTGATTCTCTCTGAGAAACTCACCATGCCAGACGCGGAGATGAACCAGTTGATGGTGGAACTCCACCACGATTTTAAACGCTCGCAAGGCTACAGTGACTTAGAAATTGCTCAGAAACGAGACGCCATTGATAACGTACTGATACCTGAAACTGCAGAAGCCCATAGAACACGGTTAGCCGAAGCCGGATTTTCGCGATCCAGCATCTGGTTTCAGTGCCTCAACTTTGCTTCGTTCATCGCAATCGCATAACCACGCATGGATATCCCACAAGAATTAAAAACGGACATCAAGGCGTTTTCAGACCGATGGGAAGAGGCGACGCTTCGTGATTGGCTCACCACCTTACCCAATCAACTGACCGCAAACATGGCTGAGAGTCGGTTTGGTGATCTACCCCGATGGCGCTCGTCGCTCGCGTCTTTGCCAAAACTCAAGGCGCAGTCAACGGAACTTAATGCGTCCAGCATCGCCGTTAACGGCGCCATTTCAGCCGAGCAACGCACTGCTCTCGAAATAGCGCTACGCGGTCTACATCCATGGCGCAAGGGGCCCTTCTCCCTGTTCGGTATCGATATTGATACCGAGTGGCGATCAGACTTCAAATGGGACCGACTTAAGAATGTGATTGACCCTTTAGACGGACGCCGAGTACTTGATGTCGGGTGCGGCAGTGGCTATCACTGCTGGCGAATGAAAGGCGCAGGAGCAAGTGAAGTCATCGGTATAGACCCCACGCCATTGTTTGTTTTGCAGTTCAAAGCCCTTCAAACTTACATTCAATCGCCTGAAGTCCATGTCTTACCCCTGACGCTTGAGCAACTGCCTGCAAAATTACGCGCTTTTGACACTACGTTTTCAATGGGCGTCCTGTACCACCGGCGAGCGCCCATCGATCACCTCACAGATCTGCGCGATACGCTTAAACCGGGTGGACAGCTGGTGCTGGAGACACTCGTCGTTTCCGGCGATGTGAACACTGTATTTGTGCCGCCGGGGAGGTATGCACGAATGGGTAATGTCTGGTTTCTACCAAGCCCTGAGGCGCTGATAAGCTGGATGGGTAAGGCCGGCTTTGTCGACATCGAGCTTTTAGATGTGAGTCAAACCACGATTGATGAGCAGCGATCGACCGACTGGATGACATTTTTTTCGCTCGCCAACTTCTTAGACCCAAATGATCCCGCTAAAACCGTGGAGGGTCACCCGGCGCCGACACGTGCGCTGATCACCGCGCGCGTGGCGGACGCTTAATCGTCGGAAGAGACAATCGAAGAAGCAGGGGGTTTCAAGGGGAAGGTTGCGATCTTGCCTGAGTCGCTCCCTTCACTGACTTTTGCAGCCCCTTGCTTTTCCACTTCGTCGATTCGAACAATAGATTGCATTGGAATATAGCTGCGTTTAACGCCCGAAAACTCAGATTTGAGCTTCTCTTCACCCGGATCAACCAAAATGGCAGAGCGCTCACCGAAGAGGAGCTCTTCAATTTCGACGAAACCCCACATATCGCTCTGATAAATGTGCTTCGCAAAAACCTCAAAGATCTCTTTCCCATTGTGGAAAATGATTTTGTACACGGGTTGGTTCGACATGCGCTTTGGACTGCTCCTTATTGGGGTGGCGATGCTACCACTTTTGCCAAAATTCTACAGTGCCTGCTGACCGCCTTTTCTCGTATAACGCAGGTATAATGCCGACTTGTCCGACCATCGAGCACACAGAATTGAGCACTCCAACCCGATCAAAAGTTTTTATCCAGACACACGGCTGCCAGATGAACGAGTACGACTCCGCTCGGATGGGCGATCTGCTGCGCGAAAGCCACGGCATGGAGCGCACAGAGAACGCAGAGGAAGCTGACGTTCTGCTGCTCAACACCTGTTCTATTCGCGAAAAAGCACAGGAAAAAGTATTTCACCAGCTGGGTCGATGGCGCGCGCTCAAGGCAAAACGCCCAGAGGTGGTCATTGGTGTCGGTGGCTGCGTGGCCAGTCAAGAAGGCGAGGCGATCAGCAAACGGGCGCCATTTGTCGACCTTATCTTCGGACCCCAAACGCTCCACAGACTGCCAGAAATGCTCGAGACCCGGAACGAGCGGGACAGTGCTGTGGTCGATATTTCGTTCCCTGAGATCGAGAAATTTGACCGACTGCCGCAACCGTCAAGTGACGGCGCAACTGCATTTGTCTCGATTATGGAGGGGTGCAGCAAATACTGTACATTTTGCGTCGTCCCCTACACGCGTGGGGAAGAAGTTTCCCGGCCGGTTGACGATGTCATCGCGGAAGTGGCTCACCTTGCCAGCGTAGGCGTTAAAGAAGTCAACTTATTGGGACAGAACGTCAACGCTTACCGCGGACAGAATCACCTCGCAGAGACCGTTGATTTTGCAGAATTGCTCGGACTGGTCAATCTTGTTCCAGGTATCGAGCGGATTCGGTACACAACGTCACACCCGGTGGAATTTAGCGATGCCTTGATCGAGTGCTACCGCGATATTCCAGCACTCGTCGATCATCTCCATCTTCCAGTCCAAAGTGGTTCGGATCGTATTCTGATGGCGATGAAAAGAGGCCACACGGCCATCGAATACAAGTCAAAAATTCGCGCCTTGAGAGCCATCAGACCCAACCTATCATTGTCCTCAGACTTCATAGTGGGTTTCCCAGGCGAGTCCGAGCAAGACTTTCTTGACACCATGAAGTTGATCGACGATGTGGGCTTTGACATGTCCTTTAGCTTTATTTACAGCGCGCGGCCCGGTACGCCTGCCTCAGATTTGACCGACAACACCTCGGAGGCGACAAAGAAGCAACGACTGCAGTTGTTGCAGACGCGCATCAACCAGCAAGCCATGGCAATTAGTCGACACATGGTGGGCACCACTCAACGCATTTTGATTACCGGTGTCTCAAAGAAGGATCCGGGCCAACTGGCGGGGCGTACGGAAAACAATAGGGTCGTCAATTTTTCCTGCCTTGACCACGAAATGATCGGTGAATTTGCAACCGTCGAAATCGTCGACGCCCTTCCGAACTCATTACGAGGGGTGATTGTCAGTTGACAAGCGGACTCAGACCGGTATCTTCACCGGCCCATTGTGATACGAGCGGCCAAACAGCCCTTGGACATTGACCCGACACCCCCCGAGCCCGACAGTCGGGAGGACATAACATCCTCTTCATTTTCCCTCGAACCTGAAGACGCGAAGCATGTAGCCCTGCTTTGCGGGCATCTCAACACCCATTTCAAGCTCATTGAGGACCGATTGCGCGTCTCAATCAGCAATCGAGGTAACCAGATTCGAATCTCGGGGCCTGATGCGGCGCGGATATCGGCGGAGCGACTGCTGAAAAAGCTTTATCGGGACGTGACGACAGGCACGCGGCTGAGTCCGGAAGCGGTTCACCTGCAACTGCAGCGGGCTGACCTTGAATTGCTTCAGTCCAATGATGCAACGTCGGAATCCCTCTTGATTAAGGGCCTTAAAACCAAACGCGGTACGGTTAAGCCGCGGGGTAGAAGCCAGATCAGTTACGTGAAGGACATTCAAAAGCACGACCTCAACTTTGGCATTGGACCTGCAGGAACCGGAAAAACGTACTTGGCTGTTGCTTGCGCGGTACACGCGTTGTTGGAAGAGGACGTCAAGCGAATTTTACTCGTCAGACCCGCGGTTGAGGCAGGCGAGCGACTGGGGTTTTTGCCCGGCGATCTCACTCAAAAGGTCGACCCTTACCTACGACCACTCTACGATGCCTTGTACGAAATGCTCGGATTCGAGACGGTCGGCAAGTACATCGAGCGCAATATTATTGAAGTTGCACCGCTGGCCTTCATGCGTGGAAGAACGCTTAATAACGCCTTCATCATTCTCGATGAAGCGCAAAACACCACGCGCGAACAGATGAAAATGTTCCTCACACGGTTGGGATTCGGTTCGACGGCTGTGATCACCGGTGATGCGACTCAGATCGATTTGCCGCGCGGCCAACCCTCAGGACTCATTCATGCAACGCAAGTGCTTGAAGGTGTCGAAGGCGCCTCATTCACATGGTTCAACAAAAAAGATGTGGTGCGCCACCCGCTGGTTCAGCGCGTGGTCAATGCTTACGAAGAGCACGATGCGATTATGGACTCGTCAGACAAAGACCGTTGATGATGAAAATCTGTATTCACATAGACCGCAACGGGATTGATGCACCCAGCGACGCTCAGTTTCAAAACTGGGTGGCTACAGCGTTGCAGGGGAGTCACACGCATGCGGACATTCCAAACAGCCCTGAGCTGAGCATTCAGCTAGTGACGAGCGAGGAAATGAGTCGACTGAACATGCAATACCGAGGCAAGTCCCAGGACACCAATGTGCTCTCATTCCCCGTTGAGTCCGCGCTGCAAGCGCAAACTGGGCTACTGGGCGACATAGTCATCTGTGCGGCAGTGGTTTCGCGGGAGGCTGCTGAACAAGCGAAGCCTGACGCTCACCATTGGGCACACATGACGATTCACGGGACCCTGCACTTGCTGGGTTACGACCATATTGAAGAGGCCGACGCTACGATCATGGAAACCCTCGAAGTAGCACAATTAGCCTCGTTAGCTATTCCCAACCCCTACCATGCTTGAGACACTCAAACTCTGATGAATACACAAGATTCAAAAAGTAGCGACAACGACGACAGGTCTTGGTTGGATCGTCTGACTCAAATGGTGACGGGTACGCCCTATACGCGCGCTGATCTTGAGGGTTTGTTGCAGCTCGCCGCGGACAATGAAGTCATCGATGCCGATGCAAAAACGATCATGGAAGGCGCCATGATCGTGGGCGACATGCAGGCGCGCGATGTCATGATTCCGCGCGCACAGATGGTTGTGATTCGAGCAGAGGCGACGGTTGATGAGGTATTACCTCAGATCATTCACACCGGTCACTCGCGCTACCCGGTGGTAGGAGAAGGTACTGACGATATTCTCGGCATACTGCTGGCGAAGGACTTACTCGGGTTTGTTCTCAATCCAGAGGCTAATTTTGACATCCAAGCCTTGCTGCGACCCTCAGTGATCGTTCCTGAGAGCAAGCGATTGAACGTGTTGCTACGAGAGTTCAGGCAAGCGCGCAACCATATGGCGATTGTCATTGACGAATACGGCGGTGTCGCGGGATTAGTGACCATCGAAGACGTCCTTGAGGAAATCGTCGGTGAGATCGAGGACGAGACGGACTCGGACGAAGAAATTCAAATCAGAAAGCTTACTGAAGATAGTTTTTTCGTTCAGGCTCTGACGCCCGTTGCGGACTTCAATGAAGCCTTTAACGTCGAATTCAGCGACGAGGAATTCGATACTGTCGGTGGCCTCGTACTGCAAGCGTTTGGTCGCCTCCCCGCACGCAATGAAATCATCACCCTCGATCGCTTTGAATTTCGAGTGATTAACTCAGATCAGCGCAAGCTCAACAGCTTACGCGTGACCGTATTACCCAAAGAGTAACGAGTGGCGATTAAGCACTCTGTTCAACGTGCTTTGCTTTGCCTGGTCGGGGGTCTCGCCTTCACCCTTGGACTTTCACCCTTTGATCTTAAGCTTGCATCGATCGCAAGCGTCGGCTGCTTATTCTTAGCCATTCAAGGTCAGGGCTGGCGTCGGGGTGCGTTATTAGGCTGGATTTATGGTGTCGGATTTTTCGGTGCCGGTGTCTCTTGGGTCTACGTCAGCATCCATATTTACGGTCAGGCACCCGCTGGCCTGGCCGCAGCCTTGACCGCCGTTTTTTGTGGTGGTTTGGCACTCCTCACGGGTATCCAGGCGGCCCTATTTTGTGCCGTTCAGCCTCGCGACGCGTTATCACGAGTTGCGCTCTTTACAGCACTTTGGGTCGTATTTGAGTGGGTTCGAACATGGTTCCTTACCGGCTTCCCTTGGTTGTTCATTGGGTACGCAGCGATTGACACACCGATCGCGGGTTGGGCACCTGTCGTCGGCGTATTAGGTGTCTCGCTCATTTTGGTCAGTACTGCCTGCGCCATGGCTGAGGCGCTCAACGTTAAAACGAGACGCAGCGCTGTGTATCTGGGGTCATGGCTCTTGGTCATCCTGTCCGGTGGGTTTTTGATGACGACAGTTGAGTGGACTCAAAAAGCCGGCGCTGAAAACAGCGTCGCGATCTATCAACCCAATATCGCCATTGAAGAAAATTGGGACCGCCGCAACGCGCAACGCTTTCTTAACGACTTCTATGATCACGCTGAGACACACGCTGCATTGGCTGACCTTGTTGTCTGGCCCGAGGGTGCACTGCCGTTTTACTTCGATCAAGCCCCTGGATACATCACTCAGCTTCGCGAATTGGCCGCAGAGAATGGCGCCACTATTGTTACAGGAATGCCCACTCGTGCAGCAGGTCAGCGCTTCAACAGCATCGTTGCAATCGGGGACCATCTCGAGACTTACAACAAGCAAAAACTTGTCCCGTTTGGTGAATTTGTACCCTGGGAGTCTCAGCTCAGAGGCCTTATCTCGTTTTTTGATATGCCAATGTCTAATTTTTCTGTGGGCGATTCGATGCATCAGCGGCTGACCACCGTCGCGGGCCCGTTAGCCCCGTTCATTTGTTACGAGATTGTTTATCCCGACTTTGTCGCGCGGGGGTCAAAAGACTCAAACGTCTTAATTACGATCTCCAATGATGCGTGGTTTGGAACCAGCCACGGACCACATCAGCACTTCCAGATGGCTCGCTACAGGGCGCTTGAGCTCCAAAAGCCATTGGTGCGAGGTGCCAATAATGGCATCACCGCCGTAGTCGACTTCAACGGCGATGTCACTGCCCAACTGCCACAGTTCGAACGAGACACTTTACGCGCGCAGGTGCAGCCCCGCACCGGATTGACACCCTATGCACAGTTTGGAAATTGGCCCGTATTGCTAATAAGCCTGCTTTTTTTAGCTTTTGTCATCATAAAAGCTCAGCGACATCGGCGCTGATGCTGATAAACTCACCAACGTCCCCACTCGATACCAGACAACGTCGTACCCCATGAGCTCACCCGAATACCAACCCGAACACCTTGAAGTAGAAATTCAGTCCTCGTGGGAGGCGAGCGGCACGTTCGCCGCAAGCATCGATCCCAACCGTGAAAAGTTCTATTGCCTCGCAATGTTCCCCTACCCCAGCGGCAAGCTTCACATGGGGCATGTGCGCAATTACACCATTGCAGATGTGATCGCACGCTATCAACGCATGATGGGGAAGAATGTCCTGCAGCCCATGGGATGGGACGCCTTTGGACTCCCGGCAGAAAATGCCGCGATACAGAAAAAAGTGGCGCCTGCTGATTGGACAAAAAGCAATATTGCAGAAATGCGCAGGCAGCTTAAGCGACTGGGCTTCGCTTACGACTGGGACCGAGAACTCACCACCTGCTCGCCCGAATATTATCGATGGGAGCAATGGTTTTTTACGCGACTGCATGACAAGGGATTGGTCTATAAAAAGATGTCGACGGTCAACTGGGACCCTGTCGACCAGACCGTACTTGCAAACGAACAAGTGATTGACGGCCGTGGGTGGCGATCGGGTGCAGAGGTCGAGCGGCGTGAAATACCCCAGTGGTTCATACGAATCACACATTACGCCGACGAACTTTTAGAGAATTTGGGTCGACTTGACGGCTGGCCGGAGCCTGTTCGTCTCATGCAGCGCAATTGGATCGGGAAAAGTCGCGGCGTCGAGCTCGCCTTTGAACTCACAGATCAGATAGCAGATCTCGACAAAATCGAGGTGTATACAACACGCCCCGATACCCTATTCGGTGTCAGCTACCTGAGCCTTGCTGCGGAACACCCGATTAGTTTAGAGCTTGCGAAAACGAACACCGCGCTGGCTGCGTTTATCGATAACTGTAAAAAGTCCTCTGTGGCGCAGGCGTACATGGCGCGCGCTGAAAAGTTAGGGTTTGATACCGGTCTTGTGGCAAACCACCCCCTAACAGGGGAGCCCATCCCAGTGTGGGTCGCCAACTACGTGCTCATGGATTACGGCTCCGGTGCTGTCATGGCAGTTCCCGCACACGATGACAGAGACTGGGAATTCGCTCGCCAATATGGACTGCCGATCAATACGGTGATTTGCAACGAGCAGGGAGAGCCTGCCAATGTCTCAGAAGCGGCTCATACCGCAAAAGGCAAACTGACGGCTTCAGGCGCCTACACGGGTCTGTCCTATGAAGATGCCTTCGATCAGATCGCAGATGCACTGTCTCAAACAGGGTTAGGTCGCGTTACTACGCAGTATCGACTTCGTGACTGGGGTGTCTCGCGACAGCGCTATTGGGGCACGCCCATTCCGATGATCAATCTTCCCGACGGTGGGGAAATTCCTATTCCCGCAGATCGACTGCCGTCGTTGCTGCCTGAGGATGTGGTGATGGATGGTGTTTCGTCGCCCATCAAAACCGATCTGAGCTGGCGCCAATTCGAGCTCGATGGGCAGGTCTACGAACGCGAGACCGACACGTTCGATACCTTTATGCAGTCGTCTTGGTACTACGCCCGTTTCACCTGTCCCGATTTTGAAGACGGAATGCTCGATCCGGAGGCGGCTAACTACTGGTTACCCGTCGATCAATATGTAGGCGGGATTGAGCACGCCATCTTGCACCTACTCTACGCGCGGTTCTTCCACAAGCTGCTTCGAGACGAGGGCTTGGTCGACTCCGACGAACCTTTCGAGCGGTTGCTCACCCAAGGAATGGTGCTGAAAGACGGCGCTAAGATGTCAAAGTCTAAAGGCAATACTGTTGATCCTCAGGCGCTCATCGACCGCTACGGCGCGGACACAGTGCGTTTGTTCAGTATGTTTGCAGCGCCCCCAGAACAGTCTCTAGAGTGGTCAGACGCAGGCGTTGACGGCTCTTATCGTTTCTTAAAGCGTCTGTGGCGTCTGGTGCAAGACCGTCAGGTCAGTGCGCAGCCGATTGATCTCACCGTTGCATCACTCAGCAAAGCGCAGAAGAATATTCGTAGGAAGACTCACGAGACGATTGCCAAAGTCAGTGATGACTACGGTCGACGACAAACCTTTAATACCGCGGTAGCCGCGGTCATGGAGCTTTGCAACGAGCTCAGTAGACACAGTGGTGACGCCGCCGAGGACGTCGCTGTGGTTGATGAGGGCCTCACGGCGGCTGTTTTGTTACTGGCGCCCATTGTGCCGCATATCAGTGAGGTGCTTTACGCTGAGCTGACAAACAATAGCCTGCTGGATGCCTCGTGGCCGCTACTGGACGAAAATGCGCTCACGCGTGATGAAATTGAAATTGTTGTTCAAGTTAACGGCAAGGTGCGCGCCAAACTATCCGTTTCGGTGGATGCCGGTAAAGACATTATCGAAACGACCGCACTCGAACACGAAAATGTGCTGCGGTTCACCGAAGGGCTAACGGTCCGAAAGGTCATCGTCGTGCCAGGGAAGCTTGTTAATGTGGTCGCTAATTAAACACCGCCGTTCAGCACTCAACGCCGTTGCGAGTGTGCTACTTGCGACTTCTTTGGTGGCTTGCGGGTTTGAATTAAGAGGCCAGAGTGACCGCGCTGACACCTTGAGTCGCTACTCTGTTGCGCTCGTGAGCGCGGCGCCCAGCAGTGAATTTTCAGGACAACTCAGGAGCGCACTGCAGCGGCAGGGCGCCTCCTTGTCATCGACCAGTGACCCAGGTCTTACGCTATACGTCGATCTTGAGACGTTTGAGCAGCGCAGTCTCTCGCTGACCGCCAGAGCCCGTGCTGCAGAGATCGAACTCCGAGCCAGTGTTGTGTTTTCATTGAAGCTCGATGGAGAGTGGCTCATCGAAAACGAAACCGTCACGGTGGTGGACCAAATGCTCAATGATCCGCTGAACGTGGTGGGTAAAACGGAAGAGTTACGACTGCTCCAAGAGGAGCTTCGCACCGCCCTAGTCGCAGCGCTTACTCGACGATTGAATTACACAATCGCAGCACACTATGCAAATCAGACCTGAACAGCTCGAGCAACACCTCAAGCAAGGTGTTGCCCCCTGCTACTTGGTCACCGGTGCCGAGCCGCTGATTATTCAAGAGTGTACCGATGCCATTAGAGCCGCCGCACGCGCTGCAGGCTGCGTTGAGCGCGAACGAATCAATGCGGCTGATAAGGATGGCTGGCAGAGCTTAATTCACAGTGCGAGTTCAATGTCGCTTTTTGCAGATCGCAAGTTGATTGAAATACAAGTCGACAGTGGCAAGCCCGGCGCAGAAGGCAGCAAAGTTCTGCAGGAGTACTTAGCGCTTGGCAGCGATAACGTTCTGCTGGTTGTTGCAGGCAAGATAGACAAGCAGTCGCAGCGCGCAAAGTGGTACACCGCGCTCGATAAAAACGGCTCAGTTGTGACCGTGTGGCCTATCAGCGCGCGCGAAATGCCCTCCTGGATCGAGCAGCGAATCAAGCGCCTTGGCTTAACCTGTGACCGGGAGGCCGTGTCTCTGCTGACGGAGCGAGTGGAGGGTAATGCGCTTGCCGCCGCTCAGGAAGTAGAGAAGCTCGCACTGCTTGCGACTGACAAACACGTCACCGCTGAGCAAGTCGCGCAATCCGTGGGGGACAGTGCACGATACAACGCATTCGTCATGGTCGATGCGGCGCTTTCAGGCGATGCTAAAGGTGCTCTGCGGGCACTGAGAGGCCTCAAAGCTGAAGGTAATGCTGTCCCTGCGATTCTATGGCCCGTATCGAAAGAATTAAGACTGCTGATTGATGCGCAGTGCCTAGTTCAAAAGGGAGCGGCGCCGGGCACTGCACTCGATCGCCTGGGTGTCTGGAGGAGCCGCCTCAATCTGATGCAACAGGCGCTTGCGCGTCACGACCGCAAAAGCTTAGAAGAGTGCTTGAGCTTAAACTTTGCAGCAGACGGCAGTGCAAAGGGATTTATGCCCGGCGATTGCTGGGATTACCTCGAGTCGCTTGTCGTCTCGATTGCCTCTGGCTCGGCAATAACCCGACGACGCAGATAGAGTCCGCCAACAGCCAACAGACCCAGTGCTGACGCCATACTAAAGGCAGGCACAAACCCAAACCACTCTGCTACTGCACCGTTTGTTGCCGCACCGAATGCCGGGGACGCCATCATCGTCATTGACCACAAACTCATCACACGGCCGTGATAGCGTTCATCCACAACCAATTGGGTCAACGTTTGACAGCCCGTTCCTGCCACCGTGGTGACGAAACTCAGGCATCCAATCATCCCGGCAAGTAGAGCCAAAGAATCCAGCCATGCCAACGTGGCGAGTAAGGTTACGGCACTGATTAACGCGATTAGAGTGAGTGTATATAACCAATCGACTTGGGCGCGCTGTCTGCTCATGAGCAACCCGCCCATAACAGCACCCACACCGGCCGCGGCGGTCAGCCATGCCAGTTCGGTCGGGCCGCCGATCAACAGACGACCAGATACCGCCGGTAGTAGTTCGATAAGACTGCGTCCCAAAAGTCCATTAATCACCGTAGAACTTAAAATCAAAAGAATGGCCGCGTTGCTGCGAACGTAGTGAATACCTTCAATGAACTCTCGATTAATACTCTTTCTCGGTCGAATCTCGCGCGTGCCGACCCCTCGTAAACTTGTCAAAATACTGCCGGCGACAGTAAATATAATGACGGCACTCGCCCACGCCCAACCCACCCCTAATTCCGCAATAATTACAGCGCAAATGGCGGGCCCCACGATACGTGCAATGTTAAATGACATGGCCGTCAGTCCGACTGCGCTGGGGAGTGCGGTACGGGGAACTAGAAGAGGGACCAACGCCAGTCGCATCGGACTGTGCATAGCCGACACCGAGCCCAGTGCGAGAGCAAGGAGCAACAAGGTCATTGTATTGAACAACCCCAGAAATGTTGTTGCTGCTCCGACAACGCCAATTACCCCGTGAATCAGCATCGATGCGATCAAGGCGTGACGGGGATTCGTGCGATCGGACTGAACACCAAAATAAGGTGAAAGGATGAGCGCGGGCGCCAGCATGAGCGCACCAACCACACCCACCCAGAGCGCAGAAGCAGTAAGATCCCAAGCGCTCCAGCCGAGAATAAAGCGCAGCATCCAACTCCCAAGCCCAGAAAACCAACTCGCAGGGTAATAACGCCGGAATCGCGATTCACTCAGAGCAGAGCTTCTAGCCTGTCGCTTTTCACGACACACGAATAACGCCTCTCTTGCTTTTCAAACACAATACAACTACTGTTTATTTATACAGTATTTCTGCTGATGCCCTACTGAGAAGCACCAGCCCTATTTTTACGGAGCACATCATGAGCTACTCCATTGAACAGATCATTAACCGTCCCGACACTTGGCAAGGAACCGACAATCACAGTAACTCACGTGTCATTCTAACCACTAAGTCTGCCAATACAGATTGGCATAATAGACAGAGCGTACCAACGGGTTTTGATTGTCTTAATGAGGAGCTGCAACTTGGTGGCTGGCCAACACACGGTGCGGTCGAAGTATTAAGTGACCATGACGGCGCTGAGTGTATGGGGCTGTTTTTACCCACCATGCAGCGACTTGCCAGTGAGAAGCGTTGGCAAACGTTTATAAACGCACCGCACACCCCTTACGCACCTCTGTTACGTGCGCACAGTATTCCAACAGAGCAAATACTCATGGTCCACCCAAAGCATCGGGATGAAACCCTCTGGGCCACAGAGCAAGCTGTTCGCAGTACAACGTGCAGTGCCGTATTTGCCTGGTTAGGAAACACTCATTTTCGGTACGCGGAAATACGAAAGCTCCAATTAGCCGCGGCCAGTACCGACACCTTGTTGTTCCTCTTCAGGTCGAGCGATGCATTATCAGAGTCCACGCCCGTGTCACTGCGTTTGCATATCAATAACTACCGCGAAGTCAGCGTCGTCAAACAGCGTGGCGGGAAGCGTGAAGTCGATATTCGCTTACCCGAAAACCCCAGTCTCGCACCTCATATTACGCAGCCTTACAGTAAAGCCGTTGCCACTAAAACAGGGGTCTTCTTAACACCTGTCGCATAACTTCCCCAATACCCCGAGACTCGGCTCCCCTTTTTCCCCTCCGAGTTTCGGGGATCCTTCCGCTCAAAACACACTTACACTAAATCCGCTGAATCCGCTTGACTGAGGTATGCTCTGACCTCTACTTGAGACTGCTGTAATGATTCTCGAATTACCCATCACTGCTGACATTTTATACCTGCTCTTGATAACCAGTTTCGTGGCATCAATGCTCACTGCATCGGTCGGTATTGGGGGAGGTACGCTGGTACTCGCCGTATTAGTCGTCACCGTACCGATTACTGCCGTGGTCCCACTGCACAGCGTCGTACAACTTGGATCAAATACCGGCAGGACCGTGATGATGCGCCCACACGTGTCGTCGACCTTATTTTGGCGTCTACTCGTTGGTGCAGTATTGGGTACGCTACTCGCCGCGCCCTTTTCGGCATTCTGGCTAAGTGAGGTCCAACTCACTCTTTTGCTCGCGGTATTCACACTGCTGGTAACCTGGTTACCACTACCCGCTGTTAAAACTCAAAGCTTGAAAAACCATACCGTGTTTGGGACCGCGATCAGTTTCATTGGTGTTTTTGTCAGTGCCACCGGACCTTTAGTCGCCGCCTACATGCGCCATCAAACATCAGGAAAACAAGAGTTAGTCGCCACTATGGCTGCCACCGTCTCAACCATGAACCTCTTCCGAGTTCTTTTGTTTAGCGGTTTAGGGTTTTTCTGGACCGAGTGGCTAATTCCACTCTGCCTCATGATTGCAGCAGGGTTTGGCGGCACACTGATTGGCTTACAACTACTGGGGCGACTGCCTGAACAGCTCTTTCAAGCCCTACTCAAGCTACTCCTTACCGCCCTTGCCCTGCTTATGATTGTCCGAGTGATGTAGCGTTCCCCTCAACTTTCGGCGTCCCGTATCGCTCGCTCACCCTACAGTAGGTGCCCCCCTTGCAACCGGACGCTGAAATAAAAACAGTCAAATATATCGAGAAACCACTTGGCTTATCTGAGGACTTCAACGCTTGCTTGAACCCTACATGAACCTTATGGTCTAGCAATCCAATTACAGGAGCCCATTGTGTCTCAAGGACCTACTCAGACCGACGCTCAAAAACATTTTGAGCAAACCACTGCGGACACACTGGATACCGCAAGACGCCAAGCGCGCGACAAAAGGCACTCAAAAGGTTTCAGAACTGCTCGTGAAAACCTTGAAGATCTGATTGATCGCGGTAGCTTCGTTGAGTACGGGCAATTGGCGGTTGCCGCGCAGCGCGATCGGCGGGACCCAGCGTCACTGCGCATTGACACAGCAGCAGATGGTGTCATTACAGGTACTGCTACGATTAATTCCCAGCTCTGTGGTTCAAGCCATTCAAACGTGGCCCTGGCCATTTACGATTACAGCGTGTTAGCCGGAACTCAGGGGTTTTTTCATCACAAAAAGCTTGATCGTATCTTTGAGGTCGCTGAACGCGACCGCCTGCCGTTTATTATGTACACAGAAGGTGGCGGGGGTCGGCCCGGTGACACCGACGTCAAAGTTAATATTGCGGGCCTTAACAGCACATCATTCAGCCGCTGGGCCGGCTTAACCGGCAAAGTTCCGCGCATCACGGTAAACAATGGGTACTGTTTTGCAGGAAACGCGGCTCTTTTTGGCGCGGGTGACATTCGTATCGCCACAAAAAAATCATCGATAGGCATGGCGGGACCCGCCATGATCGAAGGCGGGGGTCTTGGTGTATTTCATCCCGACGAAATAGGTCCCGTAAACACCCTGTGCAGTGCCGGAGCCATCGACTTATTGGCAGAGGACGAAGCACACGCGACCGCATTAGCCAAATGGGTTCTGGGCTACGCGCAAGGATCGATAGCGCCCACTCCAGCCGCAGACCAACAAATACTGCGAACGATCCTACCGGATAATCGGCGCATGGCTTATGACGTCAGGCGGGTCATGGATGTGCTGTTTGACGCACAGTCTGTCGTCGAGCTCCGCCCTGTTTACGGGCGTGCCGTAGTCACCGCACTTGCACGAGTTGAAGGGCACGCCGTCGCGGTCATCGCCAGTGACTGTCGCCACCTTGGTGGCGCCATCGATGTCGATGCGGCAAGAAAGGCAGGAGAGATGATGGAACTGGCGAAACGCTGGAAGCTCCCCATTGTGTCTCTTGTCGATACACCAGGGTTCATGGTGGGCCCAGAAAGCGAAGCGATGGGCGCAGCAAAAGTAATGCCGGAACTGTTTAATACGGCGGCGAGTGTCGACACCCCATGGGTCGGGATCTTTTTACGTCGAGGCTATGGGCTGGGCGCTATGGCATTGGTGGGAGGGTCCTTTGAGTTTCCGACTATTACCGCCAGCTGGCCACAAGGTGAATTTGGCGGTATGGGGCTAGAAGGCGCGGTCAGACTGGGCTTCAAAAAAGAACTCGCGGCGTTGCCAGAAGGTGAAGCGCGCGATGCACTCTTCGAAAAGCTACTGGCCGAAATGTATGAAAAAGGCCGTGCAACAGAAGCTGCTGCCTACTTAGAAATCGACTTGGTGATCGATCCATCAGAAAGCCGCGCGGTGATTTTAAGGGGCATCAAAAAACGCTAGTTGCACCATTATCAAGTCATTGCACCCATAAAAGCCGCGAATGCTTGTACACACTAAACTTACTCATATACTGTATAAATAAACAGTATATGAGTAAGTTTAGTGCTCTGGCTTTGCCTACATTTTCCTAAATTACCGCTCGAAGCACTCACATCAAAGCCAAGCTTTGATGAGGACTGCCTACGTGTAGTGATCGAGGCAAACCGGGTGATTACCTGCGATGATGCGGTAGAGGCGCTGGGCGTAAAGCCAGGACTAAAGCAATCCACTGTCAGTGGTCTACTCAGCGGGCAACCCCTTCAGCTTATCAGTCGGCAAACTGAGCAAGAACAGCGCGCACTTAAGCAGCTCACACAATGGACCTACTCCATTACACCAACACTCACCCTGTGGCGAGATGATTGCTTACAACTTGAAATTGGGCGATGCCTGCTCGTTCATGGTGGTCTAGAAAACCTTTTAAAGAAGATAACAACCGAACTCGATCGTCGCGGGTTTACCGCATCTGTGGGCATCGGCCCAAGTCAAGAAGCCGCTTGGTTATTCAGCCAGTCTGACCCTTCGCCGATGATGGATATGCCCATTGAGGGTCTCTCGCTTGAGTCACGACTTTCCCCCCTTCCACTGGCTCACATAACCGACTTCCCTAAGGACACTGCCGCACTTGCCAAAGCTGGAGTTCGCACCTTTAAAGACCTATTTTCGCTCCCAAGCACATCACTGAAGCGACGCTGTAGTCGAGAATTTACCCGGTGGGTTGACCAATTATTATGCCGAGTAGAGACGGCCATTGAAGACTTTTATCCAGAACCAGAATACAGCGATATCATCTGGCTAGGGTATGGCTCAAAAAACCATCAAGAACTTGCGCTACCCATGAAAACGTTATTGGAAAGTTTTGCTGAGTTCGTCAGGAATACGCAACTTGAAACACAGCACATTGCCTGGGCGTTTTTACCTGTTCAAGGCGTTCATACGCACCTTGATATTCACAGCAGTGAATGCCACAGCGACCTTAACCGCTGGCTGGAACAATCGTTACTGAAATTAGACCTGTTGACGTTTGACGACCTCATAGAAGGTGTTCAGCTGACCGCGTGTGAACTCAGTGCAGCACAACACAAAACGCAGGATTTGTTTCTCGAATCCAAGCACCAAGAACCGCTGTCACAACTGATCGATCGATTACGCAGCCGGTTAGGCTTTCAAGCCGTGACCCACGTCTATGAACGCTCAGAACACCTACCCGAACACTGCTCTTACACTGACCCTAATCAGTTCACCGCTCAGATCAGCAATCCCTCGATTACTCAGCGCCCATTCTGGCTACTCAACTCACCACAGCCTATTAGTCAGCGGGGCAATCAACTGTACTGGATGGATGCACTCGAGATCGTTAGAGGTCCTGAACGTTTGGAAGATTACTGGTGGAGCCAGCCTTCTAGTCGAGACTACTACGTCGCTAAAACACGCACAGGGCAGCCTGTTTGGATCTTTCAAGATCGCCACAGTCGGTGTTGGTTTTTGCAGGGCATTTTTGACTAATTTGCCACATTTCTTAATATTACACTTTTATTTCATTAAAACTTCATTTAAGTTACATGGGTTGTTTGAGTTAATTGCGGGTAATCCGCTAAACGCTGTGAAGCGATAGCACGCCGGGAGGCGTAAGGAGACAAGAAGAGTGAAAATGAACAAACTATTAATAGGCCTCTGCGCTTTAGGCGCCCTTTATACGTCAGGTGCGAGTGCCGAAGTCGTCCAAGATTGTGTGCTTTCAGGTGAGGTGATCGGGGTCAACGAGTACCCGTCAGATACCCTTCGCGTAAGATTTCACGATATCGACCATGGTGCCGAGGCGAATTGCAATAAGTTAAAGCGCCGATCCATGCGTAATCGCGTTGACGCTAACATCACTATGGTCGGCCTCGAGCTGCCACTGGGATCAAAAGTGACTTATGCCTTTCAGCAGACCCGCTCCGACACAACGTGGGAACTGCTCAGCGTTCAGCGTCCTGTTCTGCTCAGCGTTAACGACTGAATCGCAAAACATCCTTAACAAAAGCTCAGCCCAACTCATTCCTGCGTTGGGCTTTTTTACTTTCAAAGAGCGCTAATCTGTCGACACCCAGATCAGCTTAGACGTATCAAATCCCAGTGCTTGGCTTTCATTAATAAAGCGCTGGCGTACTTCGGCACTGACATCAGGCTCTCGCGCTAATAACCAAAGATAATCGGTGTTGTATCCGGACACAAAGGCGTGGCTGTAATCGTCAGCGAGTTCAAACACCGCATAGGTTCCATAGAACGGCCCAAAGAAGGACACTTTGAGGTGCGCAATATCGCTTGAACCCATCGGTTTGGCGACGCCCTCTGCCTGACGCCATTCGCCCTTTTCAGTATTGAATCCTTTATTCAGAACAGAAATCGATCCATCCTCATTCAAACCGTACGTCGCAGTCACACGCTCAAGATTACGCTCAAAGCTATGGTCTAAACGTGCAATTTCGTACCAGGTTCCTAAGTACTGCTCGGTATCAAACTGGCTCACCGGCTCGACGTTGTCAGGCAAGCCCGTACAGCTGACTAACAAGACAATACATAACATACCCAGTCGCTTAAGCACGGCCTTTCACCTCGTTGAATGAATCTCCAGTACTGAGTATGACTGACAACTGACAGAATGTGGGCTTTATTGAAAAAAGCCTTATACTGTATAAAAACACAGTATTTTTGACATGTCGTACGCTGAGCTCCACTGCCTAAGTAACTACAGCTTTCTTCGAGGTGCATCGCACCCATCAGAGCTCGTAGAGCAAGCCGTGCAGCTGGGGTATTCAGCCCTTGCACTCACCGATGAGTGCTCACTGGCAGGTGTTGTTAAAGCACATGTCATAGCGAAGGAATTGAATTTCAAACTCATCATCGGCAGTGAATTTACAGTCAGCGAAGGGTTAAAAATCGTCGCCTTAGCACCGTCAAGGGCGGCATACGGAGAACTTTCTAGCTTGATCAGCCGATCGCGGCGACGCAGTGCGAAGGGGCATTACATGACCCACCTTCGAGATGTTTATTTCCATCTAAAACGCTGTTTCATTATCTGGATACCAATGGATATTGAAAGCGAGCGCCACCACGCGAAAATACTTGCACGACGTTCACCGGGTCGATTCTGGATTGGTGTCAGTCAACTGTTGCGTCACGATGACTTAGCCCGATTAGTCGATTTACAAAGACTAGCATCAGAAATGAGTGCACCACTGCTCGCCTGTGGCAGCGTCGAAATGCACTCGGCACGCCGTAAAATGCTGCATGACGTCCTCACAGCAATACGTTACAACCGCTCTGTCCAAGAGCTCGGTCAACACCGCGTATGTAACGGTCAGCAGCACCTCAGACGTTTAGACAAACTGGCCCCACTGTACCCACAAGAACTACTCGGAGAGACCTTAAGACTGGCCCAACAGTGCCACTTCAACCTCGATGAACTGCGATACGAGTACCCTGAAGAAGTAGTACCCAACGGTCATTCTGCCAACAGTTACTTACGAAAATGCGTGTCAGAGGGTGCTCACCGCCGATGGCCCAAAGGTGTCCCACCGCGCATACAAGAACGCATCGAGCGAGAACTCAAACTCATCACAGAGCTGGATTACGAATACTATTTTCTCACTGTGTACGATGTCGTTAACTTTGCTCGACAACGACATATTTTGTGCCAAGGCCGCGGCTCAGCGGCAAACTCAGTCGTGTGTTACTGCTTACACATCACCGAAGTTTCTCCTGAACAAGTGTCACTGCTTTTTGAGCGATTTATCTCACGCGAGCGCGATGAACCTCCGGATATCGACGTCGATTTTGAACATGAACGACGCGAAGAGGTCATACAGTATATTTATGCGAAGTACTCCCGCCGTAGGGCTGCACTTGCGGCGACGGTCATCACTTACCGCTCGCGCAGTGCCGTAAGAGATGTCGGAAAAGCGCTGGGAATGGACACCGTCTTTGTAGAGGAATTAGCAAAATCTTTGGCGTGGTGGAATCGCGAGCGCGAGCTCACCGCAAAGTTTGAAGCGCAAGGCATCCAGTCCAGCAGTATTCAAGCCGAGCTCTTCTTAAGCATGACACAGCAAATACTCGGCTTCCCACGACATCTGTCACAGCATGTGGGTGGGTTTGTTATCAGCCGCGGGCCTATTTCCAACCTAGTCCCTATTGAAAATGCCAGCATGCCCGACCGAACGGTTATTCAGTGGGATAAAGAAGACATCGAGTCACTCGGCCTGCTCAAAGTCGATATTTTAGCGCTTGGAATGCTTTCAGCCATCCGAAAAACACTGGCTCTCGTCCAGCGACAGGCCCCGTCTATTCAGTCGATTCAGGACATTCCAAAAGACGACCAGGCCACATTCAGAATGCTGCAGACCGGCGATTCACTCGGTGTTTTTCAAATCGAGTCACGCGCGCAAATGTCGATGCTCCCCAGACTCAAGCCCACCTGCTTTTATGATTTAGTGATCGAAATTGCGATCGTCCGACCAGGGCCAATTCAAGGTGACATGGTCCACCCCTACCTGCGACGTAGAGCAGGTTTAGAGGCCATTACCTATCCCGACCCAGCAATACGATCTGTTTTAGAACGCACATTAGGTGTCCCGATCTTTCAGGAGCAAGTCATCCGACTCGCCATGGTTGCTGCCGGCTTCAGCGGTGGAGAGGCAGACTCCCTTAGACGTGCCATTACTAACTGGGGCCGAAACAGTAAACTTCTGACATTCGAAAACAAGCTGAAAAGCGGCATGTTGCATCGAGGATACAGCGCGGACTTTGCCGATCAGCTTTTTAGTCAAATCAAGGGCTTTGGCGGCTACGGTTTCCCCGAATCTCATTCGGCCAGCTTCGCATTACTGGCCTATGTTTCGGCGTGGTTAAAATGCCATCATCCCGGCGCATTTTATGTGGGCTTACTGAACAGCCAACCCATGGGTTTTTATACGCCATCACAACTCATCCAAGATGCCGATCGGCACGGCGTCAAATCACTGCCCATCGACGTCAATCACAGCGACTGGAACCATCGATTGATCACCGCCGATGCAAGAACACAGGAAGTGATACAACTGGGATTAAGGTTGGTCAAAGGACTCAGTAAATCAGGCGCTGACCAGATTATCGATGCACGCACCAATGCCCTCTTTCAGTCGGTCGCAGACCTCAGACGACGCACTAATATAAACCAAAAAGATCTCGAAGCACTCTCGGCCGCCGATGCACTAGCGACACTTTCAGGGCATCGTCATAAGACCCACTGGGCCATTATGGCACTCAAAGACTCTCGCCCGTTATTAGTTGACGAGCACCGTCAGCAGGAGAATGACATGGACGCCATTACAGCACCGTCCATAACCGAGAACGTTATTTTTGATTACCAAAGTACGGGGCTCACATTACGTGCACACCCGCTTGCCCTTCTACGTCGACAGCCACCGTTTGATCGATGTCGTCGTCAAACCGACCTCATTGCCATGGGCAACCGACGCTTTGTTCGAACAGCGGGCCTCGTGACGTGTCGACAGCGACCTGGGACCGCATCGGGCGTAATTTTCCTGACCCTCGAGGATGAGACCGGCAATATCAACGTTATTGTCTGGCCCCGCGTTCAAGAACAGTTCAAAGCGGCTTTAATGACCGCCCAACTGCTGCTCATCAAAGGGACCGTCGAATCGAGAGACGGGGTCACTCATGTTATCGCAAGCGGTCTTTATGACCACAGCCATGCCCTCAGCGACCTGGCCGTTAAGTCTCGAGACTTCCATTAAGTAAGGTGTCAGATATCGCCCTGTCGAACAGGGACCGTAAACGCCTGGTCTTTGATCCCCGCATAAACCACCAAAATGACTGCGTCGGTGTCACCAATATTGGCACCACCGTGCGGCTGATCAATGAGCTCAATAACCGCCTCGCCAGCTCGCGCAATGTGCGTCTTGCCGGAATCGGTACGCACTTCAATAACACCCTGTAACACAACGCCTGCTGTCATGAACGGATGCTCGTGTAACGGGAGCGCCATACCCACAGGAATCGTGACTCGCGCCACAGTGACCTCCGGTTGGCCCTGTGCATATTCAGCTAATGGCGACCCACCCCAATCCTGGGTCGACTGCGCCAAAACAGTGGTCTCAATTACTCGCTCAGAGACAACAAGCTCTCCACTCATTACACGGGGCGCGAGCAACATCAATCCCATTACAGCGCCTGCACCGCGTCTCGAAAAATGCTTCATGAAAAAACGACCCCCAAGGTTGTTGGCCTAAAAGAAACGCGGCTGATGCCTCAGCTCTAACCCAAAGACGGCACTGCACACGACACAGGCTTATTCTGAATCAGCCGAGACTACCGCTTTTAACTCACCCAATCCGTCTTGTGTAATGAAAAACTCAATCGGTTGGCAGCAGACCTGGCAGTCTTCAATGTATTGCTCGCCGAGGTCCTCAGGATTGAGCAAGACGCAAATAGACTCCCAGCAATAAGGGCAGTCTATCCATGACTCTTCAAGCCCTCTATTCATGTCAATCAGCTGGCTTGCTTGACCGACGCTACCTGGGCGCTTCGATCGGTAAAGATCAGAGCACCATCGGCTACTGCACTGTTGCGGAACATCTTTTTATCCTTCCGGAAGTCCTGCGGATTCACCCACGGCATCTGAGTCCCTTGCCTGGGAAGCTTCGGCATCATTCGCTGCATGTAACCCGCTGAAAAATCATGGATCCAAAAGCGTTTCTCCATGGTTTTTGCGAGTAAGTCGGGAATTCGAGGCGTCGCCTGGCCGTAACCGAACTCATCCATATGATTAAGCACGCGACACACCCACTCAGCCGTTAAGTCAGCGCGCAGTGTCCACGACGCATTAATGTATCCAAACGTCTGCACCATATTAGGAATGTTCGAGCACATTACACCTTTATACGTCCACTCGTCGGCAAAATTCACAGGCTTGCTGTCGACACTAAACTCGGCACCCCCTAAATTGAGCAGCTCAATCCCAGTCGCGGAAACGATAATATCGGCCTCGATACGCTCGCCGGAACCCGTGACTAAACCCGTCGCATCAATGTGAGAGATCGTATCGGTCACCACCTCAGCTTTTCCCGTGCGCAGTGCGGTGAACAAATCGTCATCCGGCACCAGACACAACCGCTGATCCCAAGGGTTATAGGTCGGTGTGAAGTGCTTTTTGACATCGACGACATCGCCAACGGCTTTTTCCACCTCTTCCAAAAGTGTTTGAGCAACCAGGTCTGGATTAGTGCGCGTTTTGTTATAGATGATTTGTTGCCATAACGTGTTTTTGAAACGCACGAGCCCGTAAGCCCAACTCGCTGGCATTATGTATCTTAAGAAATTCGCAAACTTGTCGACCGATGGTCGCGAAATCACATAGGTGGGCGACCGCTGCACCATGGTGACCTTCTCGGCCTCCAGAGCCATATTAGGCACCAACGTCATGGCGGTGGCACCAGAGCCGATAACGACCACTCGCTTTCCAGCGTAGTCGAGGTCGTCCGGCCAGAACTGGGGGTGGACCCACTGTCCTTGGAAACTATCGCGGCCTTGAAAGTCAGGTTGATGTCCCGCGTCGTAGTTGTAATACCCGGCACACATCAACAAAAAGTTACAGGTGAAGTACCGTGTCTCCTCACTGGTCTCAACCGTCAGCAACCACGTGGCCGACTCAGAAGACCATGACGCATCGATCAGTTTGTGCCCAAACTGGGTCCTTTCACGAATGCCATACTCATCGGCCGTCTCGTTGACGTAGTCCCAAATCGCAGGTCCGTCGGCGATGGCTTTCTTTGCTCGCCACGGCTTGAAGTTATAGCCCAGCGTGTGCATGTCAGAGTCTGAGCGAATGCCCGGATATTTAAATAAATCCCAAGTCCCGCCAATGGCGTCGCGACGCTCTATGAGCATGTAATCGCGGTCCGGACACTTCGTCTGCAAATGCACCGCCGCGCCGATACCCGAGAGTCCAGCACCAACGATCATCACGTCGGTATGGAGCGCAGAGTCGGGTGAGTTGTTGTTCATAATTAAAACCTTTTTCTCAAAACCAAAGCAGAGCGCATCAGTCGCCGAGTATGGAGCGGCCTTTCTCGGCAGCAATACGCAAGCGCAGTGCATTGAGCTTTATAAAGCCTTCTGCATCGCCCTGATCATACTTTCCAGCATCATCTTCAAACGTCGCAATAGCGTCGTCAAACAGTGAATCCGCGGAGCGACGCCCGGTGACCGTCACGTTCCCCTTGTACAATCGAATTCGTACGTCACCATTAACAACGCGCTGCGTTTCATCAATGGCCGTCTGGAGCATCACCCTTTCGGGTGCCCACCAGTACCCGTTATAAATCATTTTCGCGTAACGTGGCATGAGCTCGTCCTTGAGGTGTGCCACTTCGCGGTCCAGCGTCAGTGATTCGATGGCGCGATGCGCTCGAAGTAAGATGGTACCCCCCGGCGTTTCGTAGCAACCGCGCGACTTCATACCGACGTAACGGTTTTCGACAATATCTAAGCGCCCCACACCGTGCTCACCACCCATACGGTTGAGCGTCGCCAGCACGGTTGCAGGCGAGAGGCGCACACCGTCAATTGCGACAACATCACCGCACTCGAACGTCAGCGTCAGCTCATGTCCCGCATCAGGGGCAGCCTCAGGGGACACCGACCAGCGCCACATCGATTCCTCGGGTGGACACCAGGGGTCCTCCAAGACATCGCCCTCGTAGGAGATGTGCAACAGATTGGCGTCCATGGAATAAGGCGACTTCTTTTTCGCGTTTGAGAAATCAACAGGGATCGAGCGCTCCGCGCAGTAGGCCATGAGTGACTCTCGAGAGCTCAAGTCCCACTCACGCCAGGGTGCGATCACTTGAATGCCTGGCTTCAATGCGTATGCCCCAAGCTCAAATCGGATCTGATCGTTGCCTTTGCCCGTCGCGCCGTGTGAAATCGCATCGGCCCCCGTCTCATTCGCAATTTCAACCAATCGCTTTGCAATGAGCGGGCGTGCTATCGAGGTACCCAATAAGTACTCGCCCTCGTAAATGGTATTGGCCCGGAACATAGGGAAGACGTAATCGGCAACGAACTCCTCACGCAGGTCATCAATATATATTTCCTTAACGCCAAGCGCCTCGGCTTTCGCACGTGCCGGTTCTACCTCTTCACCCTGACCTATATCGGCAGTGAAGGTGACCACCTCACAGGCGTAAGTGTCTTGTAGCCATCTGACAATAACCGACGTATCCAGACCGCCCGAATACGCGAGGACAACCTTGTTCACACTGCTCATTTACCGCTCCTATAGTTAGGCGGTGAAGTTTACGCGCGGCAAGCCCCGTTGGACAGCCGATCACTGCTAAACTACGGCCCTCAACGCGCAAAGAGTTAGAAAATGTCCCGAATAACCATCACAAAGCCCGATGATTGGCACATTCATTTACGCGACGGCGATATGCTGGATCGAACAGTCAACGATGTTGCCGCCTGGGCTAATCGTGCCGTGATCATGCCTAATCTCAGCCCACCCGTCCTCACAGTGGCTGATGCCACTGCTTATCACAGCCGAATCCTGTCGGCGCTGAGCATGGCGCCTGACTTTGAGCCCCTCATGACGCTGTACTTGACCGACAACACTACCCCGCAGGACATTCGCGAGGCGGCGGCGTCTCCCTTGGTCTGCGGTGTTAAGCTTTACCCTGCAGGCGCAACCACCAACTCTGCAGCGGGCGTGACCGGCCTTGAGTCGCTCAAACCCACCTTGGCCGCCATGCAAGAATACGATGTCCCGTTACTGATCCACGGTGAAGTGACGGATCCAGAGGTCGATATCTTCGATCGAGAAGCCAAGTTCATCGAGCGTACGCTCGGCCCACTGACCGCGGAATTTACAGAATTGCGGGTTATTCTGGAGCACATCACAACACAAGACTCGGTCGCCTTTGTCAGTGAGGCGAGAGAGGGCGTCGCAGCCACCATCACGCCGCAGCACCTACTGTTTGACCGCAACGATATGCTTGTCGGAGGTATACGCCCCCACCTTTTTTGTTTGCCGGTACTCAAGCGCAGAAGCCATAAAGAATCACTGCGCGCCGCAGCGACCTCAGGTAATCCCCGATTTTTTATAGGTACCGATTCCGCACCGCACACCGTTGAGACAAAAGAGTCTGCCTGTGGTTGTGCCGGCTGCTACAGTGCTCACGCCGCAATCCCTTTGTATGCAGAGGTGTTTGAAGAAGAGGGGTGCTTGGATCGACTCGAGGGATTTACCAGTCACTTCGGCGCGGATTTTTACCGCAGACCCAGAAACACCGACACGGTCGATCTGGTAAAGGACGCAACGCGCGCACCCGACAGCTTGACCTTTGGTGCCAGCACCGTCACCCCCCTGAGAGCCGGCGAGTTACTGCCCTGGCGACTGGAACCGTCCCGATGAGTGATCACATGGAAAAGTTGATGAAAAATCGGTTTCGCGGATTTCTTCCGGTGGTGGTCGACTTAGAAACGGGCGGCTTTAATTCTAATACCGATGCGATCCTTGAGATTGCAGCAACATTTTTTGACATCGATGCCGACGGTCGCCTCACGGTTGGCCAGACGCTTGCGCGCAATGTAGATCCTTTTGAAGGCGCGAACCTTGAGCCTGCAGCACTTGAATTCACTGGGATAGATCCTGAAAATCCTTTGCGAGAGGCCGTTCCCGAAGAAATTGCCTTGGGCGATATCTTTGCTGAAGTTCGGCGCGCCGTCAGGGAAATGGGCTGCAACCGCGCTATTTTAGTGGGCCACAACGCACACTTTGATGCAGGCTTTCTCAACGCAGCCGCCGATCGCTGTGAAATAAAGCGAAATCCCTTTCATCCGTTTTCACACTTTGACACTTCAACATTGGCAGGACTTGCCTATGGGCATACGGTGTTAGCGAAAGCCTGCAAGCGCGCCGGCATCGAATTCAGCAACAGTGAAGCCCATTCCGCGGACTATGATGCGCATAAAACGGCCGAGTTATTTGCTGGGATCGTCAATCGTTGGCAGGATCTTGGTGGCTGGACCTGGCCCCAGATAGATCAGGTCGGGTCGGAATAGATCAGCCCGACATTTCGCTCAACAGTACATCGAGCTGATCGATGTACTGTGTAATGTCGGTCAGCCCAAGCAGTTCGTACTTCACCGAATTCTCAATGGGAAGCAACTGCGTTAATACATGACAAACATCCCAGGCATTTTCCGTGTCGAGAGACAATCCAAGCCGCTTGACCTCAGGGTGACGCTGCAAGCCAGCCAGTACATCGATCATTGAAACGCCCTCTTGTGGGACTGCAACGGGTTCAGGCCACGGTTCAACGTCGACACGCGCCCGATTCAAACCCGAGGACTCTCGCCAGACATCGTCAACATGGAATCGCTGCCCCCCCTCGATCGTGATTCCCAAAAGACCGTTGGGTAACTGATCCCAGTCAACAATATTTGCCAGAGTACCGTAGTCGCCGAGGTCTAAATTGGTCACCGACGCCTCCGCGACCTCCGAGCCCCGTCTGATCCAAATCACCCCAAACGGGGAACTCTCGCGCATACACGCGGAAATCATATCAATGTAACGGCGTTCAAAGATTTGCAGGGGCAAACGGCCTCTTGGCAAAAGCACCGTACCCAAGGGAAAAAGCGGAATATCAGTCACGGGACTCTCCTTCAGGATCACTCAGCAACTCTAGGTCGGCCAACAACAGTAGCGCTTCTTCACGCGAACTCCCGCAAAACGCAGGTTCAGCCTGAAATTGGCGACAACATGCGGGCCGACGCGGATCATCAAATAGTGCGCATAAACCCTGTGCACCGAGATGCACACAGCGTTCGCCTTTGCGTTTACCGTTCGGCATCCCCAAAAACGGCGTGTGAATAGCGGGCACAATACAGCAGGCGCCACACCCTGCCCTACATTCCATTAAGCGGCTCCAGGACCCAAGGGCTTAAAGGTAATAATGAGTTTGGGCAGGAGCAAAAGGGCTCCCATAACCGCAGCCAACATGGCCATTACGGTGAGCAGGCCAAAGTAAATACTGGGGGTGAAGTTTGACAAGGTCAGCATTGAAAACCCCACTACTACGGTCAATGTCGTGTAGTACATGGCTCGGCCGATACTGGCATGACTCCGGTACATCGCATCGCGATAATTCTGATCGACCGCAAATTCCGTTCTAAATCGATGAATATAGTGAATGCAGTTATCAACGCCCATGCCCACAACGATCGCCGCAATAGTAATCGTCATAATATCCAGCGGGATGCCTGCCAGGCCCATCACCCCGAGGACCAGCCCCGCTGCCAATATATTGGGAGCAAGCCCCAGCAAAGCGAGTGAGACCGATCTAAACAGCGCCAAAAACATCACACCAATGGCAATAAACACGGCGCCCAACGTCAGGATTTGCGACGCGTACAGACTCTGCAGCACATTATTGTAAAGAACGAGAAGCCCCGTGAACTTGACACGCGTTTCATCAAGTCCGGTCTCAGCGAGTATCTCTGCGTAGAGCGACTCTAGGTACTGCGCCCGCCGCAGCGTTTTACTCGTCTCCATAGCCCTGACTGTAAGACGCGCCTGCTGCTCCACAGGGTCGTAATAAGGTGCGATCAGTACGTCAGCGACGTCGTCAGGAAGACTTCGCTCAACCAACGCCAGCTCAACACTGCCCAGCTTGTCAGCATAAAGTCGGTCCATCACAGAAAAGCCGGTCGACAGCGACAGCACTTTACCCGACTCGGGTCGCGCATCGACGATGGCGTGAATCTGATCGATGAGATTACGTCCCTCAAGCGTAAACCAATAGCCAATTTCAGCCGAATTTTCGTCGGCAAAAGAGACATCTTCGCCAAATGGGTCGTCGCTCCAAAACGCATCATCGTCAATAGATTCAGCGGCCTCGGCGCCAAGACTTGAGCCGCCGAAAGAGACCTCCTCATCGAATATTTCCTCGGGCGGGTACAAAATAATATCCAACGGTATCGTGCCTCCAAGACGGGAATCGAGTAGCTCCATACCTTGGTAAATCTCAGTCGTATCTTTGAAATAGTCGATAAACCGATTCTCGACCTGCAACCGCGAAAGCCCTAGCGCAATCAGAAGTACAAGCACTGCCGCGACAGCAAACACCAAGCCGCCAAACTTCTCGACAACAACCGCGAAACTCCGGGTCATACTCGCTTGATCGCTTGCACCGGTCGCTCGCACTTCCGGTAACAGCGCCATCAGTGCAGGCACTAGGGTGAAACTCACGATAAACGCGACGACGATGCCAGCAGTCATCATCCACCCAAAATCGATCACCGGTTTAATGCCCGCCACAACCAACGACGTAAACGCCACCATGGTGGTCACCGCTGTGTAAAAGCAGGGAACAAACATCAATTGAGCCGCTTTAACAGCGCGATCAGCACGCGGCAGCGTCGGTTCTTTGAGTTCAAGTTCTCGGTACCGGACAACAAGGTGAATGGCCAATGCCAGCGACACGACCAAGAGCACCGCAACAAAATTTGACGAGATGATGGTCATTCGCCAGTCCGTAAACCCAAGCAAACCCAGCATCATCAATGCCGACAGGGTGCACCCGGATATGGGGATTACAACCCAGCGATAATCCCTGAAAATCAACGCCAACATACCCACCATGACGCCAATAATCGCTAAACCAAAGGTCACGAGATCGTCTTGAACAAAGTCCAGCATATCCGCTGCGATCATTGGCACACCGCCAACGAAAATACGACTTTGTCCTCGGTAGACCTCGGCGACCGCTCGAACGTTGGCGACAAGCTCCGCCCGCTCGGCGTTGACTGTTCGCGTCGCTGCGTCGTACGCCGTCTCCACCTCGACTAAACGGTCCTGAATCTCAACACCGGCGCCCTCAGCGACTTGCTGCCTGAGCTCGCCCCTCAAATCACCCAGTCGATCCACCTCTTGATTGGGTTCGATCGTGACCTGCACCGCCGTGAGATCACCCGCCTCACTGACTACCAAATTTCGATAAAGTTGGCTGGTTGTGAATTCTTTCAACGCCATTTCTCGGTCCACCTTCGGGTCACGAAGACTGGCAATAGCGTCAAGGTCAGACAGATCTGTGAGGGAGATTGGCGGGCTTTCGAGCAATGGCACATCCAGCGCGGAGGTCACAGTCCGAACGCCCTTTACCCGCTCAAGGTCAGCGACCATGCTGGCAAGACCCGACAGCGATTCATCGCTCAACAGGGGCGAATCTGGCTCCCAGGTGAGGATTAAAAATTCGTAACTCTCGTAGCGATCGGTCGCCTCTTGGAAAAAAGCAAGATCCGGATCACCCTGTAGCAGTAATGAGTCAGAGGACGCATCCAGACGAACCTTGTCCAGTTGCGACGCCGCAAGACCCCCAACTACTGCAGTCGCGACAATGATCAGCCCAAAGTATTGGGAAATCGCACGTTGATAAAATGATGACATTACAGCTCCGTCGGTAGGCCCTTAACTAGGCCAACGATTGTAACAACTGCCGGTGCAAACCGGAGAAGCTTCCATTACTCATAATCACAATATGGTCCCCAGACTTGACGCACTGAACCAGCGCGTCATGGAGATCCGATACGTGGTGAAAGACATGGTGTTTTTCTGTCTCTATCGACTCCTCTAACACAGACCAATCAAGTCCTGGAGGCTCGAACCAAAACACTTCGTCAGCGTCTGAGGTTGCTGGAATCAATGTCGATTTATGGATCCCGTACTTCATCGTATTGGACCTTACTTCAACAACGGCGATGACGCGCGCAGCGCCAACCGCTTTTCGCACTCCGCAGAGTGTGGCGTCAATAGCAGTCGGGTGATGCGCGAAATCATCATAAACAAAGGCACCACCGGGAGTGCCTATGAGCTCTAGCCGGCGCTTGACGCCTCCGAATGTTGAAAGTGCCGTGCACGCATCCTCTACAGTGACGCCCATATCCGCAGCGGCCGCGACCGCGGCAACAGCATTTTCCGCATTGTGACGCCCGATCAAATTCCACGAAACACGACCGTGCTCACCACCGGGCGACTGAATCTCAAGCTCACGATGACTGGCGCTTTGAGCAGAAAATTGCCACACCGTACCGGCCGAGCCACCCAAGCGCTCAACGGGCGTCCAGCAACCACGATTCAGCACCTCATCAATCGCCTGTCCCGATCCACACAGAACTTTTCCGCGCGCCGGTACGCAACGAATAAGGTGATGAAACTGCGTTTGAATCGCGCTTAAGTCATCAAAAATATCCGCGTGATCGAACTCCAAATTATTGATAACCAACGTCTTTGGCTTGTAATGAACAAACTTCGATCGTTTATCAAAAAATGCGGAGTCATACTCGTCTGCTTCAACAACAAATGGGCCAGAGCCGAGCCTGGCCGACCCGTCGAATCCAAAAGGCACCCCGCCAATCAAGAACCCAGGGTCACGCCCTGCGCGCTCGAGTATCCAGGTCAGCATGGACGACGTCGATGTCTTACCGTGCGTTCCCGCAACGGCCGCAACCCAACGACCCTCTAACAGGTTTTCACCGAGCCACTGAGGCCCGGAGATATACGGGATTTGCTGGTCAAGAACGAATTCCACCGAGGGGTTTCCGCGCGAAAGCGCATTACCAATAACCACCAAGTCAGGTGGTGGACTCAAGTGTGCTGGCAAGTAACCCTCATGAATACGAATGCCCGCTTGCTCAAGCATTGTACTCATCGGGGGATAGATATTTGAGTCGGAGCCCTCGACTTCATAGCCCAGCTCACGGGCAAGTAACGCAACTCCGCCCATGAAGGTTCCGCAAATACCGAGTATGTGAACCCGCTTCAACATCAAACGCTCCAAAATAGGAGGACAAGCGTATCATGATCTGAGTGATCCTAAGCCAGCGGTGTAAGGAGATGAACGTGCCTGCAGATCCAGTTGCTAATGCTTTTTATGCACAGTCCGGAGGCGTTACCGCCGTTATCAACGCGAGCGCCTTGGCCGTCATCGAGACTGCACGAAATCACCCCGATAAAATAGGCAAAGTCTATGCGGGGAAAAACGGAATTCTCGGGGCGCTGCGCGAAGAACTGATCGACGTCTCGCGGGAAACGCCTGAAAAAATTAAAGGCCTGCTTACCACACCTTCTGGTGCCTTTGGGTCCTGTCGCTACAAGTTAAAGGGCATCGAAGAGAATCGCGCCGAGTACGAGCGCCTCATCGAAGTTTTCAAAGCGCATAACATTCGGTATTTTTTTTACAACGGCGGTGGCGATTCGGCAGACACGTGTCAAAAGGTGTCAGAAATCGGCGCAAAAATGGGTTTCCCGCTGCAGGCGATCCATGTGCCTAAAACCATCGACAACGATCTCCCATTTACCGATAACTGCCCAGGGTTTGGATCGGTGGCTAAATACGTTGCACTCTCGACACAAGAGGCAGCGCTCGATATCGCCAGTATGTGCGCAACATCAACAAAGGTATTTATTCTCGAAGTCATGGGTCGACACGCAGGCTGGATTGCGGGAGCCGCTGGACTGGCGGCTCGGTCTGAGGCGGAAGCCCCCCATATCATTTTGTTCCCAGAAATAGCCTTTGACGAAACACGGTTTCTCGCAAAAGTAGAGCGGACTGTCGCGAAATTTGGATTTTGCGTCATTGTTGCCTCCGAGGGCACGCAGACTGCAGACGGACAACTGCTCTCCGGCTCAACATCACGAGATGCATTTGGCCACGTGCAGCTGGGTGGCCTTGCTCCAAAGCTCGCCAACCTAATCAAGCAAGCCCACGGCTACAAATACCACTGGGCGGTCGCTGACTACCTGCAGCGCGCTGCACGACACATCGCCAGTCAAACTGACTTGGATCAAGCCTATGCGCTGGGCAAAGCGGCGGTGGAAATGGCGGCTGCAGGCGAAAACGCCGTGATGCCCACCATTGTCAGGGTCGGGGATGTCCCCTACGAGTGGACTATTGGCCGGGCGCCACTTAATGAGGTGGCTAACCAAGAGAAATTAATGCCCAAAAGTTTTTTTACAGAGGACGGCTTCGGCATTACCGACGAAGCGCGACGCTACTTTGCGCCTCTAATCATTGGCGAAGCTTACCCACCTTATCGCAACGGACTGCCCGACTACGTGACGCTCGAGAACCACTTATTAGCGCAAAAGTTGCCCACTGATAACCGCTGGTAGATCAAACTACGACACGACATATTGATCAAAGATAGCCCCTAAGCGATCGACAACCAATTTAAAACACTGGGGCCGGAGATCCGGCGCTTGCATCCAGAGTTCAATTAAAGCCTCAGGCGTTACCCACTTACTGAGCAGACTTGCTTGCGGCAAGTAACTTAAGTGCCAGGGCTCGACAGCAACACCTCCCCGGTCGTGATCGTAAGGACGTGAGAATCCTTCGGCACTGTCAGTCTCAATTTGACGGTCGATCCAAGCAGTCAGAGCAGCAAAACAGCCCTCCTCGCCATATTCACTGGGCAACAGCTTTAAAGTCTGACCATCAGGCAGCAAGCTGGGGTCATAGACATCGATGTCAGTACCCCAATGATGTCGTGATGTACCCGGTAGCGCGGAAAATCGGAGGATGCGCATCAACCACTCCTCATCCGTGTAATCTGACCGACTCAACGGCCGGTCCTGATCGTCGAGTACGGGTCTTTGAGCTGCCCATTTGGCGTCAAAGATCGCAAGCTGCGCACGATACGATCGAAAACCGGAGGCCGCACACAGCACCAATCCTGACTCGCACGCCTTCTTTTGCAATGCCACAAAGTGCCGCGCTGTGTCTTCCTGCAGTGTCACACCCTTGTCCAGCTCGACCAAGGGTTGCTCTGAAAGCCCAAAAGCCAAAGCCTTGTAATCCGCGTTTTGCATATCCACCTTTTCGAGCACACCGACGAGCGAAAAAATGTGTCTTGCCAGCAGACTCAAAAGCCGCTAGCAAACCGCCCCTAATTCTGATAGCTTCCCGTGCCCAAACGCGCAGGTCAACTGCAATTCAATTAGCATGCGTTTCAATGGAAACTCAAATGGCAGCGAAGAAGACAACAAACCCCGACGTTAAGGCCGCGCCAAAAGCGAAGGCCGCACCCAAGACAAAGGCGGCGCCTAAAGCCAAAGCTACGCCCAAAGCCGAGCCTAAGGCCAAAGCGGAGCCTAAAGCCAAAGCGGAGCCTAAAGCCAAAGCCGAGCCTAAAGCCAAAGCGGCACCCAAGGCCAAAGCGGAGCCTAAAGCCAAAGCGGCACCTAAGGCCAAAGCGGCGCCTAAAGCCAAAGCGGCACCTAAAGCCAAAGCGGCACCTAAGGCCAAAGCGGCGCCTAAGGCCAAAGCCACTTCGAAGTCAAAAGGTGCTTCAACTGTTGCGAGAGCCGCAGGTAAAACCCAGAAGCTCGATGAGTTTACGCCCTACAAACCCGCGCGTGGCGAGCGTTACATGAACGATGAGCAACGTGGGCACTTCCGGGAATTATTGCTCACTTGGCGCTCGGACTTAGTCAACGAAGTCACAAAGACCGTTGGGCACATGAAGGACGAGGCCGCCAACTTTCCAGACCCCGCTGATCGGGCAACCCAAGAAGCAGAGTTTAGCCTCGAACTTAGAGCCCGTGATCGCGAGCGCAAGTTGATTAAGAAGATTGATGGAACGCTTGAACGAATTTCGATCGATGACTACGGATATTGTGATGCCTGTGGCATCGAGATCGGCATCCAACGGCTGGAGGCTCGTCCGACAGCAACGCTCTGTATTGACTGCAAGACGCTCGCAGAAATCAAGGAGCGCCAGGAGCTGGGCTAAGCCCCTCGCGCTTACTTAGCCTTGACGTATCGAGGACGTTTTGCTCCATCACCCACTGGCCCTCTGCACAGTGGCTCTCTAGTTACTGCCGTTGCAAGCTTTCTAGATGCGCGCGCTAATGGCGGATACTGGTGGCTGCGTATCGATGACATAGACCCTCCTCGCCACGATCTCAATAGTTTCATCTCAATCCCTGAGTGCCTCCGGATTCATGGTCTCCACTGGGACAATGACACCCTTCTGCAAAGTAAGCGTCAGGAAGTGTACAAAGCGTATCTTGATCAGCTGAAGGACGAAGGGCTGCTCTTTACCTGCGTGTGTACGCGTTTGACCCTCGGGAAACTGGGGCAATGCGAAGCCGATTGCGCATCGCGAACGCACAGTGAGGGGAGCCTAAGATTTAATGTACCCAGCGACGCCCCGCAGTCCCTTGACGACTTAATACTGGGTCAACAAACGGCCTCGGAACGACCGAACAATTTTGTCGTCAAGCGCAAAGATGGCGCTATTTCCTATCAACTCGCGACCGCCGTGGATGATTTAGACGAAGCCTACACCCATATAATTCGCGGCGCTGACCTTCTCGAGTCGAGCTTTCGACAAAAGGCCATACAGCAGGTACTCAAAAGACCGTCTCCCCAATACGGTCATGTCCCGATAGTGACTGATTCTGAGGGCTACAAGCTCAGCAAACAAAACGGCGCTCGGGGGATTGATATTCGTAGACCGGTCCAAAATCTAAGAGACGCGCTGTCATTTCTCAGACAGCCCGCACCTCCTGAGGCCGTCGAGCACATTGCCGACGTCTTGGAGTTCGCTCAAGAGCACTGGGACACCTCCGCATTGTCTACCGAGAGTTGTAACTTTTTACCCCGATAAGTGTTACCGGGGTGACACACATTAAAGAGATCGTGTTAGCCTCATTGGCGGTTTTTTGGAGCAAAGAGTTTTAATGCTGACTGTTCTCTTACTCGATGACGATCCCATCAGTGCAACGCACACAGCCGATGATTTAACGGCCGAAGGGTTTAAAATCATTAAAGCGTCACCCTTTTCCGCGTTGGGAGCCATTAAAACTGCCGAAAAAGTTGACGCCGTCCTTCTTGACCCAGGTCGAAACGAAGCGGGCGTTAAGCAGCTGATAAACGACTTACACCCGCTCCCTGTGTTTATCCATGCGCAACACGCCTCACTGCGCTCGGCCGTAGACCTAATGAAGTTAGGTGCCCGAGACTATTGGCCCAAGCCCGCACCACTCAGAGACTTGCTGCGGGCCATAAAGCGAGTCGCAGGACCCACGACCGAATCATCAGCGGCAAGCGCCCCAGCAGTGGACGCCTTTGTCGGTCGGTCGTCCGGTATGCGCGCCCTGATGAACATGGCTAATAAAGCCGCTAAGGCGCGGTCGACCGTTTTGATAATTGGTGAGACCGGCACTGGAAAGGAATTAGTCGCGCAACACATCCATCAAGCCAGCCAAAGAACCCATAAGCCGCTGATCTCCGTCAACTGCGCAGCGATACCTGAGACGTTAATCGAGTCCGAGCTTTTTGGGTACGAGAAAGGCGCGTTTACCGGCGCAAACGCACAGCGCTTGGGCCTTATTGAGGCTGCCGATGGCGGCACGCTTTTCTTAGATGAGATCGGTGAGTTACCGGCGTCCGCGCAAGCACGTCTGCTTCGCTTTATTCAAGAAGGCGAAATAAGGCGTATTGGCTCCGTTGAGAGTGCCAGCGTCGATGTGCGACTGATTTGCGCAACGCACCGAAACTTGATGGAGCTTGAAAATACAGATGTGTTTCGCCGAGACCTCTTTCATCGTATAAACGTATTGCGCCTCGAGTTACCGCCTCTTCGAGAACGAGGCGACGACATTGAGGGACTCACGAAGTTTCTAATTAAAAGAGTGTCTACTAAGCTGCAGTTAGACGCGAAGCCGTTGAGTCCAGACGCTAAGAAAGCGCTCTCTAGCTACCCATGGCCAGGCAATGTAAGAGAACTCGAACACACGATTGAGCGCGCACTCGTCTTGGGGGACGGCGAGGTATTAGAGCCTCACGATTTAAATCTTCCTGACAAACCAGCCAAACCCAAAGGTATTGCAAAACCCTTTGCTAGCGCACCCGCGGTTATCGAGCCAGAGCCCACAGCGAACAACGACACCGATTCAGGCGAACTCTCACTGGAAGACTACTTTCAGCGCTTCGTCCTTGAAAATCAGGACGCGATGAATGAGACAGAGATCGCTCAAAAGCTAGGCATCAGCAGAAAATGTCTCTGGGAGCGCCGCCAGCGTTTTGATCTTCCTCGCACGCGAAAGAAAGGCGGTGCCTAGATTTTCTAGTGGTCCCATTGGTAACAGGTGCAGTTTATTTCCGTAACACTTCTGTAACAAACAAAGCGGTAAACGCATCCGGAAAATTGATAAGTGACTGATATATTTAACTAAAACTCTCGTGGCACAACAAATGCAGTAATTGTGACAGAGCTAAAATAATAATAACCGGCCGAATAAAAATAATATGTGTAACTACGGACCTGGGCGGGGAAGGCAACTTCCCCCAGTTTCTTTGTTCCCTACCTATTACAGCTGATAAGATCGGGACTCACGTTCTCGAGCTTCCTATTTTGCAGAAATTTGATTCAAGCAAACTGATAGACCATTGCGCGTTGTCGCGAGGCGCCGTCGCTGTTGTTGAGCGTCTGTGTGATCATGAACACAGTGCATACATCGTGGGAGGGGCAGTCCGAGATTTACTTCTAGGGCAGCGCCCTAAAGACTTTGACGTTGCAACCGATGCGACTCCCGAGCAGGTTGTTGCGCTGTTCAAAGGCGCACGGATTATTGGTCGTCGGTTTCAGATCGTGCATGTCCGAATGGGCCGTGAAATCATTGAAGTCACCACGTTTCGAGGTCACCACGCAGGAGACTCATCAACACTGTCCAAGACGTCGCAGAACGGCCTCCTCCTGAGGGACAACGTCTACGGGACATTAGATCAAGATGCGGCGCGTCGCGACCTGACGATCAACGCGATGTACTTAGATCCGACAAATAAAATCATTCTCGACGATCTCGGCGGTCTTGAGGACGTTAAGCGGCGCATCGTCCGAATCATTGGGGACCCCGCGACGCGTTACCGAGAGGACCCAGTAAGAATGCTCCGGGTCGTTCGTTTTGCCGCAAAACTTGGATTCTCGATCGACTCTGACTCTCTCAGCGCGATCTCGGCGTGTCAGCACCTGCTTAATGACATACCCGCTGCTCGCCTGTTTGATGAGACTCTTAAATTGTTTATGGCCGGCTACGCAGCGCCGACGTTTGAACACCTTGTGTCCCATAATTTACTCAGCCCACTTTTCCCTGACGCAGTGAACTCGCTGACTGATGAGTCCGCGCAACCACTCATAGTAAAAGCCATGAGCAATACAGACGCACGCATTGCACGCGGTAAGCCAGTGACACCTGCCTTTCTACTTGGGGCCTTGCTGTGGCCCGCAGTTCACTGTCGAAGCGACGAAATCGCTCGCTCAGGGAATCATGAAGGCGCTCCCGTGCAAGCTGCTGGTCAACAAATATTGATGAATACTGTGCAGCACGTCGCTATACCCAAGCGCTTTTCTATTCCTATGAAGGAGATTTGGGACTTGCAGCCGCGCCTTGAAAAATGTGCGTCAAAGCGGGTTACATCGATCATCTCACTGAGGCGGTTTCGCGCCGCCTTTGACCTTTTATTACTCCGTGCGGAGCAAGAGCCAACGCTTGAGCAAGCCGTCACGTTTTGGGAAGAGCAACAGCAATTATTCCCAGACCTCGTCGGCAGTCAGCCCGCAACCGAAATCCCGACGCGGAGGCGCCGCACACGGCGGCGAAAAAATGCGCCATGACACTTGCGGTCATTGGACTAGGGTCCAATATTGACGATCCGCCGCAACGACTGCAGGAAGCCAGCCATCGTCTCTGCGCGCTGACCGGCCTTTCCAGTCATCGCGTCTCACGCGTGTATTCGTCGCCACCCATGGGGCCGCAAGATCAGCCACCTTTTTTTAACGCCGTGCTAACCGCAGACTGCGGCAATGAGGCGGGTGAGTTGCTCTTAAGTCTAAAGGCGATTGAGCAATCCATGGGTCGGGTTCAGAGGCGACGTTGGGGCGAGCGATGCATTGATCTCGACATCATCCAATTTGGTGAACTCGAGCTCGACACCACAAACCTCGTTATCCCCCACCCCGGCCTCTGTGAGCGTCTGTTTGTCATTCAACCCATGATCGATCTACTCGGATCGAATCATAAGGTGCCCGGATTGAGGGATCTTGGTACCCTTCGACGAGCGCTCTCGGATCATTCGCTCACAACGTGCGAAGCGTTCCAGTTGCATCTTTAGGCTATGGCATTAATGGGTGGATAGTGACAGAAAAGACCGTTCCAGGCGTTGACCTTCGCAACCGAGCGCCTCAGCCCTACATTGCGATCGAGGGGCCCATTGGTGTTGGAAAGACCACGCTCGCAAAAAGGTTAGCTGATTTATTCAACTACCAGCTGCTATTAGAAGACGCCCATGAAAACCCGTTCCTCAGCAAGTTCTACGAGAATCAAAGACAAAACGCGCTAGCGACACAGCTCTTCTTTTTGTTTCAGCGCGTCCAGAAAATGGATGACTTGAAACAGCAAGACATGTTCAAGCCACTGCGTATTGCGGATTTTTTGATTGATAAGGATCCATTATTTGCTCGCGTTAACCTAGACAATGACGAGTACGAGCTTTACAGCAAGGTATACGATCAAATGACGGTCGATGCACCGACACCAGACTTAGTCATCTACTTGCAGGCATCGGTCGACCGACTGCTTGAACGGATTGACCGACGCGGCGTTGCAGCGGAGCGATCCATTAGCCGCCATTACCTCGAATCGTTAAATGAGGTATACAGCGAATTCTTTCTCTACTACGATGCGGCGCCACTGTTGATTGTCAATGCCAATCAAATTGATTTGATTAATAGGAATGAAGATTTCGTGCAGCTCGTGGACTATGCTCTGGACATAAAAGCAGGTCGACACTATTTCAACCCAACACTGATCGACTAACGTAGATAAAACAAGCACCAAGGAGCTCATCACTCGATGCCTGACCGAATAACAACGAGCAAACTCGAAGCCATGAAGACCGCTGGTGAGAAGTTTGTAATGGTCACTGCCTACGATGCGACATTTGCGCGACTCGTTAGTGACGCAGGCGCTGAATGCATCTTAGTGGGTGATTCGTTAGGCATGGTTTTGCAAGGTCATGATACAACGGTGCCTGTGTCGCTCGACGCAATGGTGTATCACACCGAGTCTGTTGCGCGCGCGCGCCCAACGTCCATGATTGTCTCTGACCTGCCTTTTATGACCTATTCATCTCCGGACGTCGCTCTGACTGCCAGCATGGAGCTGATGCAAAAAGGCGCACAAATGGTGAAACTTGAGGGTGGAACCTGGCTGAGTGAGACGATTCACCAGCTCGTTCAGCGCGGCATCCCCGTTTGCGCACACCTGGGCTTGACTCCGCAGTCTGTGAACGTTTTTGGGGGTTATCGTGTGATGGGGCGCACACCCAAAGAAGCGAAGTCTATTTTAGCGGATGCTGTGGAAATTCAAGATGCAGGAGCAAGCATTTTGCTGCTGGAGTGCGTCCCCGAAAAACTGGCCGCCGACATCTCCTCCAAGTTAGACATTCCCGTGATTGGTATTGGTGCAGGCGCAGGCACCGACGCACAAGTGCTGGTACTTCACGACCTCTTAGGTTTAACCGAAAAGCCAGCCCGGTTTGTTGAGAACTTCATGACCGGCGCAGATTCGATTCAAGATGCTTTAGCGGCCTTCGTAAAAGCCGTTAAGGACGGTAGCTATCCGCAAGAGCAACACACCTACCAGTAATATGGAGATCCTCCGAACGGTAGATGACATGCGAAGTTGGCGCGCTCGTTTGAGTCAGGACATCCGAGTAGGGTTTGCACCCACAATGGGAAACCTACATGCGGGACACGTCTCACTGATCCACACCGCCACGGCACACGCGGACCTCGCCGTCGCCTCTATCTTTGTGAATCCGATGCAATTTGGTCCGGGTGAAGACCTAGAAAGTTATCCAAGGACACTTGAGGTGGACCTGGCGAAGTTACAAGCGGCCGGAGCCGATGCCGTCTTTATTCCACGAGCAGAAGACATCTATCCCGACGGGATTGATCAGCACACATCAGTCGACGTGCCTGACCTTACAGACGTGCTCTGTGGCGCTCAACGGCCGGGTCATTTTCGCGGTGTGACCACCGTGGTCAGCAAACTACTGGGCGTCGTGAGACCACACATTGCGTTCTTTGGGGCCAAAGACCTGCAACAAGTCCTGGTCATTAAAAAGATGGTTCGCGACCTACTCATCAACGTGGAGATTTTGACCGTGCCTACCCTGCGCGATCCCGACGGCCTCGCAATGAGCTCTCGAAACGGCTACCTCACGCCAGAAGAGCGGGCCCTAGCACCCAACTTCGCAGCGGCGTTAACCGCTTGCGCCCTCGCGCTTCAAAACACGTCCTCCGATGTCTCAGAAACAATCGACGTCGCAAAAAAGGCGCTCGAGGATGACGGGTTTGTAGTTGACTACCTAGAAGCCCGCCGCACCAGCGACTTATCCCTGAGTCTAGAGCCCAACGATGAAATTGCGATCTTTGGCGCCGTCTATTTGGGAACAACGCGGCTTATTGATAACCGCGTCATACCGATCTAACGGCCGGGTCTTAGTCTCCCAAGCGAAAGTCCCAACTAAGGCGCTACGTCACAGGGTTCGTGTAGAAAGTCTAGCAGTTCATTGACCGCTGAGGGGGGTGGCGATGTCAGCCGACTCACCGTAAAAGCGACGGTAAAGTTCACTAGCGCACCCACAACACCAAAGGCATTGGGCTCGATACCAAAAAACCAATTCGGCGACATCGCACCAAGGAACCCTGTGTCGGGAATAAACATGATGCCCTTGTGCTGAAAGACGTAAAGCAAGGTCACTGAGATACCCGCAAGCATGCCAGCGACCGCGCCCTCCCGATTGACCCGACGCGCGAAGATTCCCATTAACAGCGCTGGGAAAAGCGATGAAGCCGCCAGCCCAAACGCAAGTGCTACCGTCCCAGCCGCAAATCCGGGCGGATTTAGGCCTAAATAACCGGCACCTAAAACCGCAACCGCCATTGCAATCCGCGAGGCTCTTAGCTCTGCCTTATCTGAAATTGACGGCATATACGTGCTTTTAAGCAGGTCATGCGAAATCGCACTAGAAATAGCCAATAACAGTCCCGCCGCTGTCGAAAGTGCCGCCGCCAATCCTCCGGCGGCGACTAAGGCTATAACCCAATTAGGCAGGTTGGCGATCTCCGGATTAGCCAAAACCAGTATGTCGTTATCCAGTTTCGTGAGCTCATTGGTTTTTGGATCCGACGTATATTCAATTCGACCGTCACCGTTTAAGTCCTCGACCTTGAGCAAACCCGTTTGTTCCCAGTTTTCAAACCACCCAGGCTTGTCCTCAATGAAAAGTGCTTGTCCATCAGATTGCTGCATTGTGTCGACGATATTGAGTCGTGCCATTGCAGCAAGGGCGGGTGCTGTCGTGTAGAGCACTGCTATAAATACAAGCGCCCACCCGGCGGAGCGACGCGCCGCGGCAACGCTTGGCACCGTAAAGAAGCGAATAATGACGTGGGGCAAGCCGGCTGTACCAATCATTAGGGACGCGGTAAATGCCACCATGTTCAAGGTGCTACCGCGCAGCGTTGTCGTGTATTCCTGAAACCCCAGATCCAGCAATATCAGGTCGAGTTTGTCGAGCAGGTAAACATCGGTCCCGGTTAAGGTTGAACCCAGACCCAGTTGCGGTAATGGGTTCCCCGTTAGTTGCAAACTGATAAAGATGGCTGGAATGGTATAGGCGGTAATGAGTACGCAATACTGTGCGATCTGTGTGTACGTGATGCCTTTCATCCCACCCAGTACGGCATAGAAAAAGACAATAAACATGCCGATGCCTAAGCCCGTTTCATAATCCGTTTCCAAAAAGCGAGAAAAGGCGACGCCCACTCCTTTCATCTGACCGATCACGTAGGTTACTGAACAGAGCACCAAGCAAATGACGGCAACCACACGAGCCGTATCCGAGTAATAGCGCTCCCCTATAAAGTCGGGAACCGTGTACTTGCCATACTTTCGCAAGTAGGGCGCGATGAGTAAGGCCAGTAATACGTACCCCCCCGTCCACCCCATAAGAAATACCGACCCGCCGTAGCCGTTGTAGGACAGCGCGATCAAACCGGCCATAGAGATAAACGAGGCGGCCGACATCCAATCTGCGGCGGTCGCCATGCCATTCGCTATCGGGTGTACACCGCCGTCAGCAACGTAGAAATCCTTGGTGGAGGACGCGCGCGTCGCGATAGCAATGCCGATGTAAACGGCAAAGGTCGAACCCACAACGAGATACGTCAGGAGCGTTAAACTCATCGCTCTGTCTCCTCTTGGTACTCGCGCTCAAAACGAGTCATGGCTGCAGCGAAGTAGAAGATCAGCGCGATAAACACAAAAATAGACCCCTGCTGCGCGAACCAAAATCCAAGCTTGTAACCACCCAACCTAATTTCATTAAGTGGCTCCACCAAAAGAATGCCAAATCCAAAGCTCACAACAAACCAGATGACGAGAAGCCGAAACATCAGCGATCTCACCCGTGCAGAAAATTGAGCCCTTCTTATTTTATTATTTTGCTGGTCAGCCATTGACTGGATATCTCCCTTTATAGCGACGCTTGTTATTCCACTGCCGCACGACATACGGCATTATTAAGATAGCACTGCGCCGTTACGTCACCCGCGCGCAGTGATCAAAACACAAGGATCCAGTGCATGTCTAACGAAGCGATTTACCCCGTACCGTCAAACTTTGCGGACGCGCACATTAGTCCAGATGACTATCAACAAATGTACCGGCAGTCTCTGGATGATCCTGAATCATTTTGGGCTGGGCAAGCTCACGAATTTTTATCGTGGGACGCCCCATGGCACACCACTTGCGAGAGTGACCTGTCAAAAGGGCAGGCGCGGTGGTTTGATGGCGGGCAGCTGAATGCGTCAGTGAACTGCATTGATCGGCACTTACCGGCGCGCGCGGAGCAGACCGCCATTTTGTGGGAAGGAGACAACCCCAGTGACAGCCAGCACATCACCTACCAAGCACTGAAAGATGAAGTGTGCCGCCTAGCCAACGTCATGCACGATCGGGGTGTGACCGCAGGAGATCGCGTCTGCATCTATATGCCCATGGTCCCCGAAGCCGCTTATGCGATGCTCGCATGCACGCGGATTGGTGCGATACATTCGGTCGTCTTTGGCGGCTTTTCGCCAGAGGCGCTCAAAGATCGGATTAACGACTCCGGTTGCCGAATGGTCATTACGGCTGATGAGGGCGTGCGTGGCGGAAAGATGGTGCCATTAAAGGCCAATGTTGATCAGGCCCTCACGGCCTGCCCTACCGTAGACACCGTGATTGTCTTGGAGCGTACGAATTCAGATATTCACTGGGAGCCCGAACGGGATATTGCGTACAGCGCGGCGACCCGAGCTGCAAGTACCGACTTCGCGCCCGTCTCAATGAGCAGTGAAGCGCCACTCTTCATTCTCTATACATCGGGATCTACGGGGAAACCCAAAGGTGTGTTGCACACAACAGGCGGTTACTTACTGCAGGCGGCCAGTACATTTAAGCACGTCTTTGATTACCGAGAGGGCGAAATTTTTTGGTGCACTGCCGATGTCGGATGGGTGACGGGGCATTCCTATATTGTCTACGGACCACTGTGTAACGGCGCAACAACCCTCATGTTTGAGGGAATCCCCACCTACCCTGATGGCGGGCGCTGCTGGGAAATTGTCGACAAACACAAGGTCAACACATTCTTCACCGCGCCAACGGCCATTCGCGCCTTACACGCACTCGGCGACGAGCTGGTCACCCAGCATTCGAGAAAGAGCTTACGAATTATCGGGTCAGTTGGTGAGCCTATCAACCCTGAAGCCTGGGAGTGGTATCACCGAGTCGTTGGCGACAGTCGCTGTCCCATTGTCGACAGTTGGTGGCAGACCGAGACAGGGGCAATGATGATCACACCGATGCCGTCTGCACATGCCATGAAACCGGGGTATGCGAGCTTTCCCTACTTTGGTGTCGAGCCTGCCTTGCTCGATGAGCAAGGTCAGGAAATTCACGGCGAGGGCGCCGGCTATCTGGTCATTAAACGCTCGTGGCCTGGTCAAATCCGAACGGTTTACGGCGATCACCAGCGATTAATCGACACCTACTTTTCAACGTATCCAGGCTACTACTTCACCGGCGACGGGGCACTGCGCGATGCTGATGGCTACTTAAGAATTACCGGTCGTGTCGATGATGTCCTGAATATATCGGGGCATCGAATGGGCACGGCCGAAATCGAGAGCGCCCTTGTCCAGCACAAAGATATCTCTGAGGCAGCTGTCGTAGGCTACCCTCATCCGATTAAAGGCCAAGGCATCTACTGCTACGTGACGCCGGTTCAGGGCGTGGAAGACTCGCCCGAACTGCGTGCCCAACTGGTCCAGTTGTGCGTGAGAGAAATTGGCCCGATTGCAAAGCCCGACATCATTCAGTGGGCTCCCGGCCTGCCTAAGACACGATCAGGAAAAATTATGCGCCGGATTCTCCGCAAGGTTGCCGAAAACGAACTCGATAATCTTGGAGACACCTCAACACTTGCGGACCCCTCGGTCGTTGAACAACTGATCGATGCCCGCGAGGGAAGTTAAGCAATTTTTGTAAAAAAAAAGGCCCGCAAGCGGACCTTTTTTTATCAAATACAACGATTACTTAGTCTCGTCGTCCTCTGACTCTGTTCCATCGTCTGCGTCTGACGCTTGGTCGTCTGATTCCACGTCTGCTTCGGAGGACACTTCTGTCTCCTCTGCCTCGACCTCGACCTCGACCTCGACCTCGACCTCGACCTCAACAGCATCTGACTCAACAGCCACGGCCTCGGCGGGTGACTCATCCGCAACTTCAGCAGCAGGTGCCTGCTCCGCTTCGTCTTCCAGCAACTCTTTAATCGACAGCTTGATACGACCACGTTGATCAACGTCAAGGCACTTAACGGTCACATCCTGACCTTCTGTTAAGTAGTCGCTGACATTTTCAACGCGCTCGTTCGCGATTTGCGAGATGTGCAGGAGGCCGTCTTTGCCTGGCAAGATCGTGATAAACGCACCAAAATCGACGATCCGGGCAACCTTACCCGTGTAGATCGCACCCACTTCAGCTTCCGCTGTAATGGCCATGATCATCTCAACAGCTGCATCACGCGAACCTTGATTTTGACCAAACACTTTGACGGTACCGTCATCGTTGATGTCGACCGTTGCACCTGAGTCTTCGGTAATCTGTCGGATAGTTGCACCGCCCTTACCAATAATGTCGCGGATCTTGTCCTGATCAATCTTTAAACTCACCATACTTGGCGCGTTTTCAGACGTAATCTCGCGAGCCGAATCAAGTACAGAGTTCATCTGTCCGAGAATGTGCAGTCGTGCGTGAAGCGCTTGCTCGAGTGCCACCTCCATGATCTGCTCGTTGATGCCTTCGATCTTAATGTCCATCTGCAACGCGGTAACACCGGCAGCAGTTCCAGCCACTTTAAAATCCATGTCACCAAGGTGATCTTCATCACCAAGAATGTCGGTCAGAACAGCAAATTGATTCCCTTCTTTGACCAACCCCATTGCAATGCCTGCAACCGGTGCCTTCAGTGGAACGCCCGCCGCCATCATGGCTAATGAGCCCACACAGACAGAAGCCATTGAACTCGAACCATTAGATTCGGTGATCTCAGAGACGACCCGAATTGTGTAGGGGAACTCATCTTCGCTAGGAAGTACGGCAGCCAAACCACGTCTCGCCAAGCGACCGTGACCAATCTCGCGACGTCCAGTGAAGCCCATACGTCCTGCCTCACCCACTGAGTAGGGAGGGAAGTTGTAGTGCAGCATGAACGGATCACGCCGCTCACCTTCGAGCGCATCAATAATTTGCGCATCACGAGTGGATCCCAATGTAACGGCACCAATCGCCTGTGTTTCACCGCGTGTGAATAGCGATGATCCGTGCGCGTTATCGAGCACATCGACTTCACACGCGATCTGGCGCACTGTGCGACCGTCACGCCCATCGATGCGTGGCTCACCAGCCAAAATACGCTGACGAACAATCCGCTTCTCAAGGGCCTTAAACTCGTCCTTGATGTCATCGGCAGATGCACCGTCCTCAGTCGCTAATTGCGCCATAACCGCGTCACGAACATGTCCAACACGCTCATAGCGCGCTGCCTTCTCCGTAATGCGGTAGGCTTCGCCTAAATCGACGCCGGCAGCCTCCTCAACTTGAGCACGCAGCGTCTCGTTGACTTCCGCGGCAGACCAATCCCATCGAGGCTTTCCGGCTTCTTCTACAAGCTCATCAATTGCCTTGATAACCGTCTGCATCTCTTGGTGAGCAAACAAAACAGCACCGAGCATTTGATCTTCAGACAACTCTTTGGCTTCCGACTCAACCATCAAAACAGCGTCGCGAGTACCGGCAACAACCATGTCCAGCTGACTGTTTTTAAGTGCGGCATAACCCGGGTTCAACACGTAGCCTTCCGCTTCTGAGAAGCCAACGCGCGCACCACCAATTGGGCCGTTGAAGGGGCAACCAGAAATTGCGAGGGCAGCAGATGTTCCAATCATTGCGGGGATATCTGGATCGGTATCGAAATCGGCAGACATCACTGTGCAAACGACTTGCACTTCGTTCATGAAACCGTCAGCGAAAAGCGGTCGGATGGGCCGATCAATCAAACGCGACGTCAGTGTTTCTTTCTCGCTAGGCCGGGCTTCACGCTTAAAAAAGCCACCGGGGATCTTACCCACAGAATAAGCTTTTTCAATGTAATGTACTGACAGTGGGAAAAACGCCTGTCCGGGCTTTTCCTTTGGATCAGCTACAACTGTACAAAGCACAGAGGTAGTGCCCATGGTCACCATTACGGCACCAGAGGCCTGGCGCGCTATGCGTCCAGTTTCCAGTGTGACCTCTTGGCCACCGAACTGGAATTTTTTAGTAACAACGTTCACTTCATTCTCTCCAAAATAAATCGGCCGGCATAATGCCGGCCCTAAGTAATCTTATCGGCGCAAACCAAGACGCTTAATAACGGTCGAATAACGACTCGCGTCCTTGCGCTTCAAATAATCCAACAGCTTACGGCGCTGGTTGACCATACGAATCAGACCACGTCGTGAGTGGTGATCTTGCGCATGCTCTTTAAAGTGCTGCTGTAGCTGCTCTATGTTGGCGGTCAACAATGCAACTTGTACTTCGGGCGATCCTGTATCGCCTTCGGATTGCTTATAGTCGTCCACAATTTGAGCTTTTCGTACTGCATCAAGTGCCATGATATTTCTCCAACCTGCGTTTTCTAAGCCCACCCGTGCAGGTTTACAGGAGGGTTGGTTAATGACTGTCAACAAACAGCCGCTTTGGAGCGACTCGGCCGTCGTCGAGTATTACCCCGACGCCCAAAAAAGGGCCGTCCGCTTCAGCGATGCGAACAATACCACTTAGTGGCGCATTTCGCACTAGCACAGCCTGCCCTTGTTTTAGGTAGAAAGCCGCAGAATGGCTCACTTCAACTCGCGCTAAATGATCGACAGCCAATTCGGGATCGATCAAAAATCGATCGAGGGAGTTCTCGCCCTCTGTCTCCGCGACGGCGATCAGGGTCTCCAGTGTCACAGCTTGTCCCAAATCAAAGGGACCGGTCGCCGTCCGTCTTAACGCACTCATATGACCAGGAAGGTCGAGCGATGTTGCCAAATCTTCTGAGAGCGTGCGAATGTACGTGCCTTTGCTACAGACGACATCGATGTCAGCCGTGGCGGCTTCTCCAGGTGAAAAGCGGTTCAACTCCGCGCTGCGAATAGTGACCGGACGAGGCTTTCGCTCGACCTCCTTCCCCTGTCTTGCCAACTTGTAAAGCGGCTGCCCATCGACTTTCAGCGCCGAGTACATCGGCGGTGTCTGCTGAATGTCACCGACAAACCTTGAAAGCGCAATCGATACATTTTCTTGAAGCAAATGCGCCGCATTTTTTTGCGCTAAAACCTCACCCTCACTGTCCCCAGTCGCCGTCGACACGCCAAACGTCACTTGGGCTTCATACGCCTTGTCAGAATCGAGTAGAAATTGCGACAGCTTTGTCGCCTCACCGAGACAAATAGGCAAGACGCCACTGGCAAGCGGATCTAGGTTACCCGTGTGACCGCCTTTCGCAGCACCAAACAAGTGGCGTACGCGTTGCAGTGCTTGATTTGATGAAGGACCGACCGGTTTATCCAGAACCAGTATGCCGGTTACAGACCGCCCCTTTCTCCGGCGAGCCATATCAGTCCTCTTCAGCTTCCGACGTGTCTTCGTGCTTTTCGTCCGATGCTAGAGCCTGTCCTAACAATGCTTCCATATGCCGACCGCGCCCAACACTTTCATCAAACTTGAACGAGAGCTTAGGCACCGTTCGCAAGCTCGAGTCGCGAGCAATCTCACTGCGTAGATAGCCGGCTGCTTTATCTAAAACAGCCGTCACTTCTTGCGCCGACTTTGCATCCTCCAACCCGATTTTCGTGAAGAAAACCTTCGCGTACCGGAGGTCGCGGCTCACATCGACCGCCGTTACATTCACAAACTCCGCTCTCGGATCGCGGAGACTGTGCAATAGCAGCTTGGCCAGCTCCTGTTGTAAGAAGTCAGCAACGCGTTCGGTCCGACTGTATTCTTGAGGCAAAACAATAAACCTATAATGAGCGCGCGACTTCGTTAACTTCGAAGACCTCGATGAGATCTCCCACTTTTACGTCGGTATAGTTTTTCACACCAATGCCGCACTCTGTGCCGTTACGCACTTCACTCGCGTCATCTTTAAAGCGCCGAAGCGACTCAAGCTCACCCTCATAAATCACAATGCTGTCGCGCAGCACGCGAATCGGCTTCGACCGGGACACAGTCCCCTCGGTCACCATACAGCCCGCGATAAGCCCAAACTTTGGCGACCGGAACACATCACGAACTTCAGCAATACCGACAATCTCTTCTCGAAGTTCTGGCGATAACATGCCAGTGAGCGCCGCTTTAACATCGTCGATTAAGTCGTAGATCACGTTGTAGTAACGCACCTCCACGCCTTCGTTCTCTGCCATTCCTCGGGCCTTTGCATCAGCACGCGTATTGAAACCAAAAATAACGGCATTACTGGTCATTGCCAGCGACACATCAGTTTCGGTAATACCGCCTACACCGCCGGCGACAACGTTGACCTTTACCTCGTCATTACCCAAATCTGAGAGCGACGATTGCAATGCCTCCAGTGATCCACGGACATCCGTTTTCACGACGACGTTGAGAGTTTGGACCTCACCGGCCGTCATTGTCTCGAACATGCTATCGAGTTTCGCCGCTTGCTGACGTGCAAGCTTACTCGATCGCTGTTTTTCCTGACGGCTTCCCGCAATTTCTCTTGCTCGCTTCTCGCTTTCAACAGCAACAAACGGATCGCCGGCATCGGGCGTACCGTCGAGCCCCAGTATCTCAACAGGAATACTTGGACCGGCGACAGCAATGGGTTGACCATTCTCGTCAAGCATTGCTCTCACGCGCCCATACTGCAGACCTGCGAGCACGATATCGCCTTGTTTCAATGTGCCTCGCTGCACTAACAATGAGGCGACAGGACCACGGCCTCTATCGAGTCGTGATTCGATCACAAGCCCACTGGCAGGCACATCCTCTGGCGCCTTAAGCTCCAACAGCTCAGACTGCAGGAGTAAGGATTCAAGCAATCGGTCGATACCTTCACCGCTGTGCGCCGAAACGGGTACAAACTGAGTGTCTCCACCCCAGTCTTCAGGGATAACATCTTTCGCCGCAAGTTCATTCTTCACACGGTCTGGATCTGCACCCTCTTTATCCATTTTGTTAATGGCAACCACTAAGGGCACACCGGCCGCACGCGCGTGCTGCACCGCCTCTTCAGTCTGCGGCATTACGCCGTCATCAGCGGCCACAACTAAAATCACAATGTCCGTTGATTTTGCGCCGCGGGCTCGCATGGCTGTAAATGCGGCGTGTCCGGGCGTATCGAGGAAGGTGATCATCCCCTGGTCTGTTTTTACGTGATAAGCACCAATATGCTGCGTGATACCACCCGCTTCGCCAACGGCCACACGCGAGTTTCGAATGTAGTCGAGCAAGGAGGTTTTTCCATGATCAACGTGGCCCATCACAGTGACAACGGGCGCGCGAAGCTCTGGCGTGCCGCCGAAGCTCGCCATTGACTCCTCGAGTCGCTCCTCAAGCACATCGTCGCTTCTCAGTTTGGTTCTATGTCCGAGCTCTTCAACAACGAGACTCGCCGTATCTTGGTCTATCATCTGATTAATCGTGGCCATGACGCCAAGCTTCATCAGCTCTTTAATAACAACGCCCGCTTTGACCGCCATTTGCTGCGCAAGGTCGCCAACACTGATATTTTCGGGCAACGCGACGTCGTAAACGATTCTCTCAGTGGGCTGTTCGAATCCGTGCTGATTAGGCTCATCGCCCGAGCGCCGACGCTTTCCACCGCGTGCTCGCCCAACGCCCGACTCAGCGGCTTCAATAGCACTGAGCGACAGATTATGTCCGCGCTGCTTACCACGCCCCGCCGACATATTAGAGCGGTCTAGACGTCCCCTGCCTGGCTTATTCCGGCGCGAATCATTGGTGTCTCTTGCACTGTCTTTTGTCGGTGCATCATGCAATCGCTTTGGTCGTTTATCTGCTTGAGTCGCAGCGACCTTTTCAGCAACTGCTGTTTTCTGAGCAGTCTCTTGATCCGATTTTTTGCGTGCCTCATCGGCCTGCCGCGTAGCAACGACCTCATCGAGCTTTTGCTGGCGGGCTTCGTCCTCTGCTTTGCGACGTGCAGTAGCGCGTTGTCGTAACACCTCAGGATCGACATTACGCAAATCCTCTTCAACCGCAGGCGGTTCAACAGGCGCGTCTAAAGGCTCCTGGGCCGCAACCGGCTCCTCGATAACAGGCGCAACTTCAGGCTCGGCAACCAGCTCTTCAATTACGACCTCCGGTAACGCAACCTCCACGGGGTCCAATTGCGCTTCAGCGGCAACATCGGGCGCTTCGACCAACGAGGCTTCCTCGGAGTCTGGGCGCTTCATGTAGGTACGCTTTTTCCGCACTTCCACGTTGACCGTGCGTTTGCCAGAGCCACCACCCGTCTTTAATGTACTGACAGACTTACGCTTTAGCGTGATCTTGCGAGGCGCCGCCTCTTCATCGCTGCCATGACTGCGCTTCAGATGACCTAGCAGTGTGCGTTTGTCATCGTCGGAGACAACCTCACTCGCCTCTTTGTGAGGCAACCCTGCATCTTTCATCTGTGACAGAAGCTTTTCCGCGTCTGTTCCCACGGTTTTCGCTAACTGCTCTACGGTTACTTCAGCCATTTTTTCTCTCTCTAATCTTGCCGTTGGTCATCTGTGTAGTAGAAAAGAACAATCACTAAGCAGATTCGCCCTCTTCCGCGAACCAAGGCTCGCGAGCGGTCATAATGAGCTCAGCAGCCCATTCTTCGGTCATTCCTTCGATCTCCATGAGCTCATCGACACTCTGCTCTGCGAGATCTTCCATGGTAATCACACCCGCATTTGCAAGCACATATGCAAGCTGCTTTTCCATGCCACGCATCTCGAGCAGATCTTGAGCGGGCTCATTCGAACCAATCTCTTCCTCAGACGCAATGGCCATTGTTAACAACGCATCTTTCGCCCTCGCCCTCAGCTCCTCGGCAATGTCTTCGTCGAAGCCCTCTATATCCGCCATTTCCTCAAGCGGAACGTAAGCGACCTCTTCAACGGTGGTAAAGCCTTCTTCAACCAACACGCCGGCCACGTCTTCATCGACATCCAGCGCGTTCATGAAAGTCTCCATGACCTCGCCCGCCTCTGCCTCTTGCTTTTCGATCGCCTCATCCGTACTCATGACGTTAATCGTCCAGCCGGTGAGGTCAGACGCAAGACGAACATTTTGACCGCCGCGACCAATGGCCTGCGCAAGATTATCCTCGGCAACCGCCACTTCCATGGTGTTACTGTCTTCGTCCACCACAATAGACTCGACTTCGGCAGGCGACATCGCGTTGATGACCAACTGCGCAGGATTGTCGTCCCACAGAATGATGTCAACGCGCTCAGTATCCAATTCGTTAGAGACTGCTTGCACGCGCGAGCCACGCATACCCACGCACGCACCCACAGGGTCTATGCGCTGGTCGCCCGTTTTCACGGCGATCTTCGCTCGCGATCCAGGATCCCGCGCCGCTGAGCGGATTTGAATAACGCCCTCCGAAATCTCGGGGACCTCAATCTTAAAGAGCTCAATTAACATCTCTTTGCAGGCTCGCGATACCACTAATTGAGGCCCGCGGGACTCCTCATTAATCTCCAACAAAACAGCGCGCACGCGATCGTTCATGCGGAACGTCTCTCGTCCCACCAACTCTGATCGGGGCAAAAGCCCTTCCGCGTTATTGCCTAGGTCGAGAATAATGTTGTCTCTGGTTACTTTTTTGACGGTTCCCGCTAAAAGCTCGCCCACACGGTCTTTGTATTGATCGACCACTTGAGCGCGTTCAGCTTCACGAACAGCCTGCACGATAACTTGTTTCGCAGTTTGCGCCGCAATACGTCCAAAACCGACGTTTTCCACAACTTCCTCGTACACGTCGCCGGGCACCAAGTCGTTGTTAACCTCGATCGCCTCTTCGGTCGTAAACTGCGTGCCCAGCAGTGCGAGCTCAGTATCGGGCACAACCAACCACTTACGTCTGGTCACGTAGTCGCCTGATTCACGATCAATCGTGACCTCAATATCCGACTCTTCGTCGTACCGCTTTTTTGTGGCGGTCGCGAGCGCCAGCTCAATGGCTTCAAAGATAATGTCTTCCGATACGCCCTTCTCATTAGAAACCGCTTCGGCAACCATCAAAATTTCTTTGCTCATTCGTTATATCTCACTCTGATCATGGAGGACTAAATCGCCCTCCTTTAAACTTTCATCTATCGTGCGGACTGCAGCGGGTCGACTTCGCTCAATCCACTCTGCCGTGGGCTCTACTCGAACCCTGTCAATACTACCCAGAGGCAGCAAATACTCGTGTTTATCAACGCGGACGACAATGTCATCACCGTCGAAACCTAAAAACCACCCTCGGAATTTGCGGCGCCCATCAAATGGAAACCGCAGCTTGACCTGCATGGGCTGCTCTTCATAAATACTGAACTGCTCCTTTTTGAACAGCAAACGGTCTATCCCTGGCGACGAAACCTCTAACGTGTATTCACCCACAAAAGGGTCTTCTACATCTAAAATCGCACTCATATGGCGACTCACCGTGGCACAATCATCGACGGTGACACCCTGTTGCCTGTCAATGTAAACACGCAACGTGGGCCGCCGATTTGGGCTCAAGAGTTCCAAACCCCACAGTGCGAACCCCAACATTTCAACCGTCGGTTCCAGCATGGTGAGCAATTGGCTCTCTTTACCACCCATTGTGTTCATCGCCGTCCTCGGCAAATTCCAGATACAAAAAAGCCCCAGACAAGGGGCCTCAAAGTGCAGCGCATACCGTCGCGCAAAGTTGGTAGCGGGGGCCGGATTTGAACCGACGACCTTCGGGTTATGAGCCCGACGAGCTACCAGGCTGCTCCACCCCGCATCAAAGTCGTTGCGATGCCCCTTGTATCGACGCCTGTATCGTCGAAGGCAATCACACGGAACCAAGGTCCCGTAACTGAGGGGCGGAGTCTAGGGAGTCGGTGCTAGTCCGTCAAGGGGAAGAAATACAAAAAAGCCCGCACTTGTTGGGTTTGGTGGATTTTAATGCCTGTCGTTAGAAAACAATGCAGATCACCAGTCCTTTTGCGCCGGCACCCCATCAACACTTGCTGTCGATCGTACCGCATTCAAAATTGCAGATTGCATTGCCGCGGCTGCAGCCACACCCAGTTTATTAATCAACTGGGGTGTCACCTCTTGCGGCCGCTTCGGTGAATTTGTCACTGAAACAGCGAATATCGTGTCGCCGTCAAACAGCGTATGCACCGGTCTTATTGCTCGAGCGAGACCGTCATGCGCCATCTCCGCCACTCTTTTCAGTTGTACTTTTGACAACTGAACGTTTGTTGCAATAACACCGAGAGTGGTATTCGTGCCAATCAGCGCGCCACTCTCCAGCTTACCGAGCGCCAGATCCACGGCCGATTCATAGCTCCCAGGCGCAGTCGCCCGAACTCCCGCAATCGTTTGTCCCGTAACACTGTCAAACACTTCACCCACCGCGTTGACCGCCGCCAGCGCGCCCAAAAGAACCCCATCATCAAGCTCGAGAAGCGCGTTCCCAAGGCCACCTTTAGTGGCGCGCTCAGGCCCTAATAATTTACCCACCGTCGCGCCGGTTCCCGCCCCTAAGTTTCCAGACCCAACCGGCGCACTGGTGGCATCTAATGTAGCTTTAGCCCCCCATTGCGCAGTCGGTCGAACGCCCGCACTACCAAGTTGCAAATCGAATAAAACGGCAGCCGGCACAATGGGCACCACAACCCCCTCAAGTACGGGCAACCCTAAACCCTGAGCTTCGAGCGCAGCCATAACACCGCTCGCCGCATCAAGCCCGTAAGCACTGCCGCCACTAAGCACTATGGCATTGGCCCGCTCGACCAAATTTCCTGGCTCCAGAAGATCAGTCTCTCGGGTACCTGGCGCCGCGCCTTGAACTGACACAGCAGCGGTCGCCCCGTCCCCGGCAAAGCGCACAACAGTGACGCCCGTCAAATTTTCATGATCGGTAACGTGCCCTACCGTAATACCAGGAATCGCCGTAATGCTTTGATTATTTAACGACATAACTCACCTTCATCAGCGCCGCATTTACCCTCACTTATTAACTGAAATGTGTGGCTTTTCGGAAAGGCTAACACGAGAGGGTTAGAGCGCGCTTTATGCTGAAAAAAGACCCTTTATTTAACGCCCAAATCTATTTCGTTTACGGCAAACAAGACATACACTTTCGCCAGCTTTAACAACAATAAAAGGTCAGAGGGCACAGTCATGGCAGAGCTTCCCAAACACGCAAAAGTAGTCGTTATCGGACAGGGAGGCATCGTGGGCGCGTCTGTCGTCCATCACTTAATTGAAGAAGGTTGGGACGACATCGTAGGGCTTGAAAAGTCGGCGATCCCTACCGACATTGGCTCGACTTCGCACGCGTCAGACTTTTGCTACATGACGACGCACGACAAGCTCAATGTCTTCACCAGCACGTACAGCCGAGAATTTTACAAAAAGCGCGGTAACTACATTGAGATCGGTGGGATGGAGGTTGCGCGCAAAGACGATGACGAGCGCATGCTCGAACTCATCCGCAAGGTAGGATCAGGCAAGGCCTTCGGCACCAACGCACACATGATTTCAGCGGCCGAGGCCAAAGCGAAGTTCCCACTGCTTGAGGAAAGCGAAATTCAGGGCGCCCTTTGGGATCCCGATGCGGGACTTGTGACCCCACGCTCGCAAAAGGTCGCGGGCGATTTGGTCGACGAAGCGGTTGCCAGCGGTAAATTGAAAGCCTTTGCCTATACGCCTGCCACCAAAATATTAGTTGAAGATGGCGTTGCAGTGGGTGTCGAGACACCCAAGGGAACGATCATGGCGGACTACCTTGTTCTGTGCGCCGGCATCTGGGGATCGCTCGTATCCAACACGGCGGACGTTAAGCTACCGCTTTTGCCACTGGAGCATCCCCTTCTGTTTTTTGGACCTTGGGACCACCTTGAAGGAACAGGCAAAGACATTGTTTACCCTTTGATGCGTGACCAGGGTAATTCAGCCTACGTGCGCGACACGGGGGATCCCACCACACCCGAGGGTGGTCTTCTCGAGTGGGGCTACTACGAGCCTTTCGAACCCAGACTGATCGAAGCCAAAGAAATTGTTGAACCGAGCGAGGCGAGACTGTCGCCATCAATGCGCGATATAACTCTCGATCAAGTCATGGATGCGTTCGAACGCGCCATTGAACTGACACCGGTTCTCGGCGAACTTGGTTGGGAGGAGCGCCGCTCATTTAACGGACTACTGTCGGTCACAACGGACAGTGCCTCGATTATTGGTGAGTCGGTCGAACTCAAAAATCTGTGGCTCTGCGAGGCCGTCTGGGTCAAAGACGGACCTGGCGCTGGAAAATTGCTTGCGGAGTGGATGACTCACGGTCGCACGAGTATGGATCCGCACAGTATTGATCCTGCGCGTCACTACCCGATTCAGAAGACCGACCAATACATTCGTGATCGGTGTTACGAGTCCGCTCAAAAAGTCTACACACCTGCCGTTCACCCTCGCGAACCGTTTGCAAGGTCTCGTGGACTGAGGACTAGCCCCTTTTACGAGCGAGAAGTTGCGTTAGGCGGTTACTTCATGGAAGTCGCAGGCTGGGAGCGCGCGCACGGTTATGCGGCGAACGAAGAAGCATTGCTGGCCAAGTACCGTGATCGGATTCCTACCCGGCAGGCCGAGTGGGACAATCGACACTTTTGGGAGGTCTCTAACGCCGAGCAACTGGCCATGAGCGACGGGGTTGGCATGATTAATCTGTCTCACTTTGCCATTTTTGATGTCGAAGGCCCGGATGCGGAAGGTTTGATGGAGTACCTTTCGGTCGCCAAGGTCGGTACCGATACAGCACTGGGTAAAGGCGTCTACACCCACTTCCTTGATCACGCTGGTGGTATTCGGTCCGACCTCACCATTATCCGACTTGCTAGCGACTGCTATCGAGTGGTTTGCGGCGGCGACACGGGGCACCGAGACTACATTTGGATGCGCGACATTAAGGACAAGCACGGTTTTCCCAATGTGACCTTCCACGATCAAAGCGAACAGCTGGCAACATTAGGACTCTGGGGACCCGACGCTCGGAGTACACTCGCTCAACTGATGGACGACCCTGAGAGCATTTCTAATGCGTCATTTCCCTTTGCAACGACCCGTGAAATAAACGTTTGCGGCGTCACCGTTTGGGCATTTCGTATCAGCTACGTGGGTGAGCAAGGCTGGGAGTTGTACTTCCCGTTCTCAGAAGGTCTGAAGATTTGGGATGCGTTATTCGAGTTAGGAGTGACTCCCGTTGGTATCGAAACGTATGCCAATAGCCGCCGTCTTGAAAAAAGTCTCCGCCTTCAAAATGCAGACCTTGAAATCGACTACAACCTTTACGAAGCGGGACTTGCGCGACCCAAAGTAAAAGCTGCTGATTTTCACGGAAAGGCGGCTTACGTTCAGCAACGGGAGCTCGACCAGCAGGCCGCTTATCTGTGTACGTTCATGCTACAGGACACCACAGACAGCGACGGTGTTGTGCGCTACCCCGTGGGCAATTGGCCAATCCTCGACCCCAGTACGAAGGAGGTCATCATCGACTCGCATGGCCGTCGGTCTTACACCACGAGCATGGCCTTCGGACCTAGCCTAGGCGCCAATATTGCGATGGGCTACCTTCCAGCCGCTCAAGCGAAAGAAGGCGACACTGTGCTGATCGAGTACTTTGGTGAGCACTATCAAGCGAAAGTCATGAAGGTGGGCTACGGCGCGCTACTTGATCCCACCAATGAGCGACCCAAAAGCTGACTCAAAAAAAGAAAAAGGAGCCACCAGGCTCCTTTTCCGCTTTAAAGCCGCCTAACGACGACGACGCCTTCGTCCTTCAGGCTCCGGTGCCGTCTTCGGGGGTGGTGCGGAAACCACCGAAAATAAGTTGGGGTACGGATCTGACTTGTGCGGAAACGCCATAGCAGCGACAAAGTAGTCTTGAAAGTCTGCCTCCATCGCGGTTTCAATACGCTCTGCTTTATTGACCGTCTGCTGAATACTCACGCGCGACTCACGGTTCAACAGTGCTATTCGAGCACCCACACCGGCGGCATTGCCTGCTGATGACACATTGCTCAACGCACAGTCAGGAATAAGACCCAGTACCATTGCGTGCTCAACGCTGATATGGCTGCCAAAGGCACCCGCCAAGCGAATGCGATCGACGGTCGCCACCCCCATCTTATCCATGAGGAGCTTAATCCCGGCATAGAGCGCCGCTTTCGCAAGCTGGATCTGTCTCACATCGTTCTGTGTCACCACGATGTCACGCTGCGATTCGTGTTGGGAAAAATGTAAAACGTACGACCATGTTCGTCCATTAGATCGAACTCGCTCTGTCTGTTCGGCAAGCGCTCCATCGACAATACCGTCTTGGGTGATGATCCCGGCGAGAAACATTTCGGCGATCACCTCAATGATGCCGGAACCGCAAATCCCCGTAATATTGAGACCTTTTGTCGAGGACTCAAAGCCCTGCTCGGTGGACCACAAATCTGAACCAATCACTTTGAATCGGGGTTCAAGCGTCTCTCGATCAATCCGGACACGTTCAATGGCACCGGCTGTCGCTCGCTGACCGGCGCTAATTTCACCCCCTTCAAACGCCGGACCAGTGGGACTTGAACACACAAGAAGGCGATCTTCGTTACCTAAAACAATTTCGGCATTCGTACCCACATCAACGATAAGGCTCATCGCCTTTTCTCGATCTGGCGCCTCAGCCAAGATCACACCCGCCGTATCTGCACCCACATGCCCCGCGATGCAGGGCAAAACGAACAATCGCGCCTGCAAGTGCGCATTAAGACCTAAGTCACTGGCCTTAAGTGTTACGGCTTCATCCAATGTCAGCGCAAACGGAGCGCCCCCTAAATTTATGGGGTTAATACCTAAGACAAGGTGATGCATGATCGGGTTTGCGACCAACGAGATCTCTAAAATGTTATCGGTTGTCTCGCCCAGCTGCTCTGTCAGTTCGACGAACAACTTGCTGAGCGCCGACTGAATGGCCTGGGTCATCGCTTCAGCACCCTCGGGATGCATCATGATATATGACACGCGACTCATCAGATCCTCACCAAACGGAATCTGGGGGTTCATGACACTTGCTGAGGATAAAACATCACCCGTCGCAAGATCGCATAAATGCGCTGCGACCGTTGTAGAGCCCACATCAACCGCAACACCACGCGCCGCATCAAACAAGCCAGACCATACACCGATAATCTGATTCGACTCAAAGACGGCAACCGTTACACCCCTGTCCCCAGTGGCTAATACTGACTGAAGCTTAACGAGTTCCGAGGTCTCGATACCCAGATTCGTGAGACCCCAATCAGCCTCAAGCGCATCGAAAAGCAACCTCGCCTCTCCACGAGCATCCTCCAACGAGGACTCCACCAGCGTCACAAAGTACAGTCGAGTCGCGGTGCTGAGCTGAATATCTCGGTGCTCCGCGTCTTTACGAATGATCTGACGGTGCACCTGGCTTTCAGGTGGCACATCGATAATCACATCGTCCAACAACTCGGCGTGACAGCTCAGCCTGCGGCCCTCTGGCAGCGGGCCTTTGCGCTCATTGAACTTGATTTCCGTACCGACAAGCGCAGAGAGATGTTCTGGGCTAGAAGTCATATTGTGCTTTTGGAAGTGCCCTGACATACAGGCAATCTGACAACGGCCACACAAGCCACGACCACCACAAACCGAGTCGATATCAACCCCTAGGGTACGAGCCGCGTCCAGAAGCTGCGTGTGCTTTGGAAACTCACCTCGCTTACCCGATGGAAGAAATAGAACCTTAATCTGCTCGCTAGACACGTCTTATGCATTACCTCTTCGACGACCGCCACGTCCACGACGACTTCCACCGGTACCTTCGGCCGCGGGATCTCGATACGCCTTGATCCAGTTTGCACAGTTCGGGTCATGTCCCATCATCACATCACCGCCACGAACAGCTTGCATCACCTCAGGGTGCAGTGGACTGGTAATCGCAGAGGTCATACCGGCGCCCATGGCCATCGTCAAAAACGCCGCATTGATCCCGTTCCGATTAGGCAGACCGAAGCTTACATTGGAGGCGCCGCAGGTCGTATTCACTTTAAGATCAGTGCGAAGTCGACGAACCAGCTCCATGACCTGAACACCTGCGGTATTGATCGCGCCAATAGGCATCACTAAAGGGTCTACAACAACGTCTTCGTGGGATATCCCATAATCAGCAGCACGTTCGACGATCTTTTTGGCCACTTCAAAGCGTACGTTTGGATCTTCAGAAATACCGGTCTCATCGTTCGAAATAGCCACGACCGCGGCGCCGTATTTCGCGACAAGCGGCAAAACACGCTCGAGCACTTCGTCCTCACCTGTCACTGAATTTACCAAAGCTTTGCCCTGATAGACCGACAGTCCCGCTTCAAGCGCTTCAACAATCGATGAATCAATACTCAGCGGCACGTCCGTAATTGACTGCACTAACTGTATGGCTTCGGCCAGAATTCGCGGCTCATCGGCCAAGGGAATACCGGCATTGACATCGAGCATTTGAGCCCCGGCCGCAACTTGAGCAAGCGCGTCCGCTTCAACCCTGCTGTAGTCCCCATTCTTCATTTCTTCAGCAAGAATTTTACGACCGGTGGGGTTAATACGCTCACCGATGACTATAAAGGGCTTGTCAAAACCCATATGAATTTCTCGAGAAGCCGAGCTAATAATGGTTGTCGTCATGAGTGTCTCCAGCACGATCCCCCATGACGGTTACGTGCAACTATTATTATCAGCCCTAGGGCTCATTGTTATACCGCCGATACAAACATTGCGGCCATTTTTCGCGTGCTCAAGAACACGCGGCTTACCTCAACGACGCTATCGCGCGTCTTCGAACCCTTTATTGGCAATAAGCGCTTTAAGCGTGTCATCCGACACCTCGCTCTCAATGCTCTGACCTATTTGTTGCGCAAGCTCTTGAGGTGACAGACTGGACTCAATCGACGAGGTCACTCGGCGCCATTCGTCAAGATAGGCGTCGCTGCCCCCCTTATCGGCGCGCATGGCCGCGCGGTCAATCGCCGCTTGGAACCGATGCTCAAGTAAATACTTACCCCGCTCACGACCTCGCTTTATCTGGACTTGCGATGGAATATCTCGCCAGTACACGTCAATTCTCTGCAAACGCTTTACCCCTTTATGGAATCATCCGAACAACCTGCTCCTGCAACGAGGAAGCTAACTGTCCGTACCCGGTCTCAATAATTTCAAGTGGAAGGCCTAATCGCTCTGCCGCGCGCGTTGCACTTGCGCGCAATGTATCGTCATGTACTTGCGCCAGATATACCACTTTGCGGTAATGCCCGAACAGCTGTGGCTCTAGCTCAGGGTGCTTGTCCAATTTCAAATCGGCAACTACCAGCCGGTCAAAGTGTTTGGCTAAAAAATCGGTAAGATAAAAGGTTCCAGGCTCGGCGTCAGAAAGCGCGTGGAACACGGCACTCGAGGCATAAAATTCATAGCAATGTGCGCCAGGCAAACGCTCTGCGCCAAATTTTCGCGCCACCTCATCGACACCCCCACCGGTGCCACAATCCGCATAAGCAATAAAAAAGCGATCGTAGTTGCCGCATTGGTCAGCAAGCAATGCGTCTAGCCGCGCCGCAATGCGCTCCGGCCTGTTGTGCAACGCCGCATCCATACACTGAATGTCGATCTGATCCCAGCTATTGGCCCGCTTCAGCGCAGCCAACTCAGCCGCGAGTGCACCACAGCCGATGACTAGGAGGCGCGACAATAGAAATTAGCCATTTGCAAGACGTCGCTCTTGAACGAGACGAACAGCCGTGGTGGCCGCTTCAGCAGCATCTCTGCAGTAGGCGTCTGCGCCGACAGCCTCGCCGAATTCCTCGTTCAAGGGTGCTCCCCCCACCATAACAATATAGTCATCGCGAAGGCCCTTCTCCTTCAGGGCATCAATGACGACCTTCATGTAAGGCATGGTGGTCGTCAGCAGCGCCGACATTCCTAAAATATCCGGCTTGTGACGCTCAAGCGCGGCAACATAGTCCTCTACCGCATTGTTAATCCCGATGTCATAAACATCAAAGCCTGCGCCTTCGAGCATCATCGCAACCAGGTTTTTGCCAATGTCGTGGATATCGCCTTTCACGGTACCGATCACCATGGTCCCAACGGGTTTTGCGCCTGTTTCAGCCAGCAAAGGCCGAAGAATCGACATTCCACCTTTCATCGCATTGGCCGCAAGAAGAACTTCCGGTACAAATAAAATTCCGTCGCGAAAATCGATCCCGACGACTGTCATTCCGTCAACAAGTGCGGAACTGAGGACCTTTTCTGCGGACCAACCACGATCCAGCAAAATCTCAGTACCCTCTGCGATTTCCTCTTTCAGCCCATCGTACAAATCGTCGTGCATTTGCAACACGAGGTCCTCGTCAGAAAGCGCTGACAGGATAATGTCTTCTTCGTCGGACATTGCGTCTATCTCCCCTAAAATCGCCTAGTAGTCTCGGTCGGCGAAAGATGCTTTTTCACGCGCCATAAAATCCAATAGCGCGTCGTCAATCGCCGGATCAAGTGCTGGCGCTTCATAGTCCGCCAACATTTTTTTCCAGATCCCATTTGCCCGCTGCGCGGCATCTAAACTGCCCTCCGCAGACCACTGCTCAAAGCTATTGTTATCGGCAACGGTCGAGCGATAAAACGCCGACTCAAAGTTGGCTAATGTATGTGCCGACCCCAGGAAGTGTTTACCCGGACCAACCTCCTCAAAGGCCTCAATCGCCTGCGCATTTTCAGAAAGGTCCATCCCTTCGAGCAACACGGCGATCATGCTCGCCTGGTCGCAATCCATCACAAACTTCTCATAGCCCATCGCGAGACCGCCCTCGAGCCAACCGGCGGTATGCAGCATAAAATTAACGCCAGCAAGTGCCGCAGTCTGCAGCGTGTTGGCCGCTTCATAGGCGGCCTGCGCATCGGGAAGCTTTGATCCACAGAGACCGCCGCCACTGCGATACGGAACCCCTAAACGCCGTGCAAGCGCCGCAGTTGCGTAAATGACCTGGGTGGGCTCTGGCGTTCCAAACGTGGGCGCACCTGTTGCCATCGACACTGCGGCAGCAAACGTTCCAAAGACGACCGGACAACCGGGACGTATCAGCTGGGTCAGCGCGATACCCGCCATCGCTTCCGCCAAAATTTGCGTACAGGTCGCCGTAACCGTTACTGGGGACATCGCACCGGCTAATATGAAAGGCGAAACGACGCATGACTGGTTATTACGGGCGTAAACCTTCAACGAACCCAGCATGGTCCCATCGAACACCATCGGCGAGTTCACATTAATGAGGCTCGTGAACACACAGTTTTGGTCAACGAACTCTGCACCGAAGACCAGCTTGGCCATATCAACGGAATCCTGCGCACGTCGCCAGTGCGTCACAGACCCCATGAGTGGCTTGTCGCTGTACTTAAAGTGGCTGTAAACCATGTCGTAATGACGCTTGTTGACCGGCAAGTCCACGGGCTCACACACCGTACCGCCCGAGTGGTGAAGTCCGGGCGCCATATAAGCGAGTTTTACGAAGTTTCGGAAATCTTCAATCGTTGAATACCGACGTCCATTGTCCAAATCGTGCGCAAAGGGTGACCCGTACGCGGGGACTAAAACCGTATTCCTGCCACCAATCGTCACGTTTCGCGCAGGATTACGAGCATGCTGGACGTACTCGGACGGCGCACTATTCTGAATAATCTCTCGACACATCCCGCGCGGAAAACGCACGCGTGTACCGTCGACACTTGCGCCAGCGGCTTTAAACAACTCCAAAACCTCAGGATCATCGAGGAAGTCGATACCAATTTCTTCAAGAAGTCTGTCGGCATTACGCTCAATGAGCTGCAGGCCCTCCTCGCTCAATATTTCCATGTAGGGAATTTTGCGCTTGATAAACGGTGCCGCCACTGGGGCAGAGCTCGCTCTGGCCTCTCTTCGACCAGCTCTACCGCCTGTTTTTCGTCGCCCTGCTCGTTCACTCATAGGACTGTCCTGCTTCATTATTTTTGTTGTTAATCGGCCGCCATTTTAACGCCATAAACAGGGGTAAACGCCAGAAAAATCGTACTGGAAATTACGGTTATTTTTGGCACTTTTGGCCCGCACAACAACGGCCTTATCTTTGCTCATTTTCGCCAAAAAAAAGGTGCTCTTTGCGCGGTATAAAATCGACGCAAAAAAAACATCCTCTGCACGTAAAACAGCAACATTAGATCGGTTATCGTTGGCGCTACATTCAAGTCTAAACGAGCATTAACTGTGGCAAAAAAACGCATTGGCATCGTCGGCGCAGGCGTTAATGGAACCTCTATTGCCGCAGCGTGTGCGGCTCGCGGACACGAGGTCATGCTCTTTGACTCGGGGCTCGCCTTCGCAGAGACAAGTCGCAAGTCGTCGCGGATGCTCCACGGCGGCATTCGATACCTAGAACAAGGTCATTTTGGTCTGGTGCGCGAAGCTCTGCTCGAGCGTGACGAATGGCAGCAGCTCGCACCTGACGCCACCCGTGTTGAACGATTTTTCTTCCCGATATATGGAGACTCACCGCGAGGGAGACTAGTCTTGTATTCAGGAGCGACTTTATATCAATGGCTTGCCGGGCGATTTTCTGTGGGGAAGAGTCGTCTCCATAGCGTAGCCGAGGTAACAAAGGCATTCCCGGGGCTCAGGTCAACCGGTCTTCGCGGGGCCGTGAGTTACTGCGATGTCGTCATGAATGATGAGGATCTCGCTCAGACGCTGGTTGAAGAAGCAAAATACCGTGGTGTTTCACTGCACGAACACACAGCTATCTCGCGCATCGAGACCACCGGCTTCCTCGACATTAATGGCACATTGCAAAAGTTTGACCGCGTGATCAATGCAGCCGGTCCCTGGGCCTCCTCACTACTTGAGCGGTCAGGCATTTCGTCAGCCTTCGAGCTAGAGCATGTCAGAGGCTCACACCTGATTCTCAGAGTCGACTTAAAACACGCCTTGGTGTTTCAGACAGCGGCCGACCAGCGCATCGTTTTCGCAATACCGATCGGACAAGGACGCACCTTATTCGGGACCACCGAGCACGCACATGATCTCGCCGAACCCATTGTGTGCAGTGAACAAGAGATCGACTATTTACTGGCGATTTATAACCAGTACATGACGCATCAAATAGACCGTTCAGATATCGAATCAAGTTACTCAGGCGTCAGACCCATTGTGAGGAGGCGGAGCGAGTCTTTGTCAAATATAAGTGCGGCAAGCCGTGACTCGGAGATCGAGATCATTGATCAGCTCATCAATGTTTTTGGCGGTAAATGGACGTCTGCCCGTCGGTTAGGGAGCAAAGTTGCCTCGCTCACCGACTGATGGAGGGTCAGCTGTGGTCGCAGTACGTCTGTTAATGTCCTCGCGCAGGAGCGCCTCGTTGCCCGCGCGTTTAAGATAAAAAAATGGTAAAATGTAAGCGGTTTATACAGAGAATGAAGATGCTATGTCACAAATTTTCCACTTAGCGGTTCCCGCGGGGGACCTTGCGACCACTGTCCACTTCTACACTGAAATACTCGGCTGCCAAACGGGCAACAGCGAGCAAGGTCGATGGGTTGACGTCGATTTTTGGGGCAACGAGCTGACGCTGCATCAGAGCACCGAGCGGCTGCCGGGCGTGCGCCACGATGTCGATATGGGTGCGGTCAGTGTGCCTCACTTTGGCGCACACATGTCTGAGTCCGATTTCAACAGCCTAAAGCAACGTATAGAACAATCGGATCATGATTACTTAGACCCTCCGTACCGACGATTCAAGGGCACAGAATTCGAGCAAGAAACGTTCTTCATTGCGGACCCCAACGGGAACGTTCTCGAAATGAAGACCATGGTTAATCCCGAGGTTCTCTTTAAGAGCTAGCGATCGTGGCCACAGGCACAAGCAAAGGTCGCTCATGCGCCTTTTAGAGCGTCTCGGCGTACCGCGTAGACCGAATTGGCACACCTCTTAGACCGTATCGGCACAGCGCCCCACTTTTCGCTCTTTATCTACCTTGTGACATCTACCTTGTGACATCTACCTTGTGACATCTACCTTGTGACATCTACCTTGTGACGTCTACCTTGTGACAACACACCAAAACGCAAATTGCCAAGTCAGGTGAGGTCATTCGGCCTGATGAGCGAAAACATCAGATCTGACCTCTTCTCTGACCAACAGAAGTAACAGCGACAAACACGTGCAATGAAAGACAAGAAAAAACGAGAGAAATATAAAATTAGGCGTGTCACCCATAGCAAACTCTAAGCGAGCAAGACCTGTGCCCGCAAAATACAAGCACAAGGCAAAGTAGCAGACGAGCAGATGGACCATCTCCCTCCCTAGAGCCAGCCAAAGGTAGCCACACGCGAGCATCGTAGCGGACATCAGGAATCGGACTTGATGCATCTGAAAATCGAAAAATTCCCCTGTCCAACCGAAAGCGAGATAGCCGGACAGATAGCCGCTCGAGTGCGCAATGATGTAGCCCAAAACAACAACACTAAACAGCGCCCAATAAAGACGGAACGCAGGTGTTCTTGCAGCAAGTGCTCTTGATATCAGATTGCCTCGCCGAAAACCCGACTCGCTTAGCGCCCTTATTTCAGAAGGCGACAGGCTGTCACTAGGTTTCGAGGGGTCATGAGGCAGCATACCCAACCTCTCGATCGGATGCGCGGAATGCCATATAAAGAATGGCGATGAGATAAATGGGCCTCAGTGTTTGGGTTATTTGCCCAGTGATGAGTTTCGGTGTGAAGAACACATCATCCATTGCAATCAAATCTTCAATGAATGCCACCCACGATATGAGTGCAGTGACCTTCAAAATTAGCGTCGTACTTTTTTTAAAGACACGACAACTCACATAAAGTAGTAATAAAAATCCGGTCAGCGCTGCGCGATACAAAATGAGCTCCTGCGTGACAACGACCGCATCAGGAGAAACCAACAACGACCCGCCCAACTGAGCCACCGTTACCGTGTGAAATATGACCGATAATGCGAAAAAAAATACGATCAGCTCACATACGATGTACATATCAATTTTATTATTCATCGCAATCGTTGATCCTCCCGAAAACGCCCCCCGGCAGCCGGAACCGTGCCAGCTGCTGTAGTCGCTCCCTGCCAGACACATCAGAAGCCAATTTGGAAAAAGTGAATCTGTAGAGACAGGGCCGCGGTGACTGTCATCTTACCTCTAGAACGAAATATCAGAAGTCGCAACCCTCAGCAATTGATCTTCAGTGCCGCTGACTCCTTTAGGTGGTCTGTAAATGCCTTTTTGACCTCGGTTTAGTTGGAAATAGTTGTACCATCGGCCACACGAACATCTCAAGTCCCAGTGCGCAGAGATCGTTATTCAGCAACAGCTAGGGGGCTGCTGTCGCGACACCAAGGCTAGCGTCCGAAAAGCGAAATAACGCAGTGAAAGATGATGCTGCCGAACCCGCTATTACAAGCCGTCCAGAAAGCTAGATCAAGGGCGTCACTCAGGACAAGAATGGTTACTGGGTCCGAAAACAAAAAAGGGAGCAACAACTTAGCGTTATTGCTCCCCTTTAAAATGGTGCGGAAGGCGGGACTTGAACCCGCACAGCCATAGGCCACTACCCCCTCAAGATAGCGTGTCTACCAATTCCACCACTCCCGCATTTTTTTTGATTCAGTCGATCGGAAGATCGCTAAAATCGGAACTATCAATTGGCTCATCCGCGAGGGGTAGATCACCCGCAGGGGCCAAGGGTTGAGCTTCAACTGCACCCAAAGGTACTTCAAACCCTAAATCGTCTGTGTCCGCAAATTGTTGGTCCGCAATCATCGCAAGACCAAAGCTCGTGGCAAAAAACAGCGCAGAGAGCCAACCCGTCGCCGACGTCAAAACGTTACCACCGCCCGATGAGCCAAAAACCGTTTGTGACGAGCCGCCGCCAAACGATGCGCCCATGTCGGCGCCCTTGCCGCGCTGCAGCAATATGAGACCAATAATCGCAAGCGCCACCAGAAGGTGAACAACTAAAATGACTTGATTCACTTGTTTCTCCGAAACAGGCGTTAACGACAGACGAAAACACCATTACCAAGGGGGCGCGAGTCTACCCAAGTGCCATCGACAGGGCAAGACTCTTGTTAAGCTGCCTGCTTAATGGCATCCGCCACTTCGTGTGCAAGACGATCGATCTCAACACTCTCATCACCTTCAACCATAACGCGAATTACAGGCTCTGTTCCTGATGCTCGTAAGAGCAGTCGACCGCGCCCTTCAAGCGCCGCCTCGACTCGATCGCAGGCGTTTTTAATCGAGGAATGCGCGGCCAAATTAAAGTCTTTACCAATGCGCACATTAACCAACACTTGTGGCAGTGGCGTGAAACCGGACGCAAGATCGGCAATCGACCGACCCGAGGCCATGACGGCAGCAAGAACTTGCAGTGCAGCAATGACGCCATCACCCGTGGTGCTGACCTCGCCGCAAATAATATGGCCCGAAGATTCACCGCCCAAGCTCCACCCTTCGGCGTTCATGAGCTCTTTGACATAACGATCGCCGACTTTCGCCCTCGCCAAGCGCAGTCCACCCGCTTCCAGGGCTAATTCCAAACCCATATTAGTCATTAACGTACCCACGACCCCGGCATCCGAGTCACCGTTGGCTAAGCGATGCATGGCGAGGATGTACAGCACGTCATCACCGGTGAGCAACTCTCCCTGTGCGTTGACCATTTGCAGTCGGTCACCGTCACCGTCAAACGCGATACCTAGGTCCGCGCCTTCAGCGACAACACGGGCCTGAAGCGCTTCGGGTTCAGTAGAGCCCACACCATCGTTAATGTTGTAACCGTCTGGCGTCGCGCCAATAACGACAATCTCGGCACCCAACTCATCAAATACAGCGGGTGCGATGTGATAGGTCGCACCATGGGCGCAATCAATCACAAGCTTCAATCCCTTCAGACTCAAAGACTCTGGAAACGTCGCTTTACAATATTCAATATATCGACCGGCAGCGTCGACAATACGACTGGCTTTGCCCAGCTGCTCAGAGTCTACAGTCGCCATGGGGCTGTCTATCATGGCCTCAATTTGCAGCTCAAGATCATCCGACAACTTACTGCCTTTATCGTTGAAAAACTTGATGCCATTATCAAAATAAGGGTTATGCGACGCGCTGATCACAATTCCAGCTTCCGCTTTTTGAGTTCGCGTCAATAAGGCGATTCCCGGCGTTGGTAGTGGACCCAGTAACTTCACATTGGCACCTGCAGCCACGAGACCTGCCTGTAAGGCAGACTCGAGCATATAGCCTGAAACCCGCGTGTCTTTACCGATCACAACAGTGGGCTTTGATCCGTCGCTGCCTGCAAATACCTTCCCAGTCGCCCAACCCAACTTCAACATAAAGTCGGGTGTTACCGGCGAGTCACCCACGCGCCCCCGAATACCGTCAGTACCAAAATATTTCCGTGTCACAACTCCCCCTTTGTTGCACGCCACACAGCAAGTGCATCGGCCGTTTCTGCAACATCATGAACTCGAATAACTGCCGCTCCACTCTGCGCCGCGAGTACCGCTAAAACCGCACTGGGTACAACCCGATTAGGCGCAGGTCGACCCGTAATGGCGCCGATCATAGACTTTCGAGAGAGTCCGACCAAGAGCGGTAGTTCAAATGAGGCAAATTCACGCAGCCGGCGTAACATTTCGTAGTTTTGCGACACCGTCTTACCAAAACCGAAACCCGGATCAATAATAATCTGGCTTCGCGCCATACCAGCAGCGAGGCACTGCTCAACACGCCCTTTGAGAAATAGCATCACCTCGCTGACCACATCTTGATAGTCGGTGTGCGTCTGCATTCGCTCCGGCTCGGCTGACATGTGCATCAGTGAAACCGGCAAGTCCGCCTGTACTGCCATCTCGAGCGCACCAGTGCGTGTGAGCGCACGCACATCATTCAGCATCCCAACGCCCGCTGTTGCGGCTTCTCGCATAACGACGGGGTTGCTGGTATCGACCGACAAAATAACATCCACGCGCGAGGACAGTAGTGCTATCGCACCTATCACGCGGTCAAGCTCCTCTTGCGTGGAGACCGCTTCAGCCCCGGGTCGAGTGGACTCGCCACCAATATCAAGGATCACCGCACCATCGGCGACCATCTGGGAAGCTCGCGCTAAAAGGCGATCTTCGAGAAGACCGCTGCGAGAGAGGAGCGCACCACCGTCGGAAAACGAATCGGGCGTCACGTTGAGAACGCCCATGATCTGGGGGGTATCCAGCGAAAGGTGACGTCCGCCGCAGTTCAGGCTAAATACCACGAATATTTAGTGCGTGATCGGATCGCCCACACTCTCGTCACCGGGCGAAGACGCTTCTGGATCCGAGGGCGAATCTGAAGGGCCGTCAGTCCAATCCGCCGGCGGACTGGGCTTGCGACCTTCCATAATTTCATCAATTTGCCCAGCATCAATCGTTTCAAACTGCATCAACGCTTCAGCCATCATGTCCATCTTGCTCCGATTCTCTTCGAGCAAACCTCGTGCCTTCTCATAGCACTCGTCGATGATCGATCGGACCTCCTTGTCGATGGCCCGGGCTGTCTCATCTGACATCGCTTTTGACGGCTGACCCGCAGAGCGCCCCAAGAACACCTCTTCGCCGCCTTCGTCATACAAGAGCGGACCCATGGTGTCTGATAGCCCCCACTTGGTCACCATATTGCGTGCAATTTCCGTCGCACGCTGAATATCGTTGGACGCACCGGTGGTAATGCCCTCTTTACCCAGCGTCATCTCTTCCGCGACACGTCCACCAAACAAACTAGTGACCTGACTGATAATGTGACGTCGTGTGTGACTGTAGCGGTCTTCCTCGGGCAAAAACATGGTCACGCCCAGTGCGCGACCACGCGGAATAATTGATACCTTATAGACCGGATCATGCTCTGGCATGAGTCGACCCACGATGGCGTGCCCTGCCTCATGGTACGCGGTGTTTAGTTTCTCTTTTTCGGACATCACCATTGAACGCCGCTCAGCGCCCATCATGATTTTGTCTTTCGCAAGCTCAAAGTGCTGCATACCGACCGAACGTACACCCGCGCGTGCGGCAAAAAGCGCTGCCTCGTTCACCAAGTTGGCAAGATCTGCACCCGAAAACCCAGGCGTTCCTCGCGCAATTTTTGAAGCTTCCACATTTTCAGCAAGTGGCACTTTGCGCATGTGCACTTTTAAGATTTGTTCACGGCCGCGAATATCAGGCAGACCCACCGTCACTTGCCGGTCAAAGCGACCTGGACGTAACAAAGCGGGATCAAGCACGTCAGGGCGGTTAGTCGCAGCAATAACGATAACACCATCATTCCCACCAAAACCGTCCATCTCGACCAGCAACTGGTTCAGCGTCTGTTCACGTTCATCGTGTCCACCACCCAGGCCGGCACCTCGATGTCGTCCAACCGCATCGATCTCGTCGATAAAAATAATACAGGGAGACTGTTTCTTTGCCTGATCGAACATATCGCGGACTCGCGAGGCGCCCACACCAACAAACATCTCTACAAAGTCAGAACCAGAAATTGAGAAAAATGGCACTTTGGCCTCGCCCGCAATCGCTTTAGCGAGAAGCGTTTTTCCGGTTCCGGGTTGACCCACCATCAATACACCGCGCGGAATCCGACCACCCAACTTTTGGAATCGGCTGGGATCGCGCAGAAACTCGACTAACTCTTGAACGTCTTCCTTAGCCTCATCAACGCCTGCAACATCCGCAAAGGTGGTGGTAATTTGATCTTCGCCCATCAACTTTGCTTTGCTTTTGCCAAAGCTCATCGGACCACCACGACCACCGCCGCCGCCTTGCATCTGCCGCATGAAAAACATGAACACAGCCAAGATGATTAAAATCGGGAAGCTCGCCACGAGCAACTGAGTCCAAACAGACTGTTGCTCCGGCTGCTTGCCTTCGACAACCACATTGTGGGTGAGAAGATCATCCATCAGCTTTGGATCTTCCACCATCGGTCGAATGGTCTCGAAACTTGACCCATCCTTCCGTTCGGCACTAATGGACAGGCCGTCAACGACCACCTTCGACAGGCGATCATTCTGCACCTCTTGAATAAACGCAGAGTACCCGACTTGCTCGTTTTGACCCTGTGTATTGAAGTTGTTGAACACCGACAACAGCACTGCTGCTATCGCGAGCCACAACAACATATTCTTCGCCATATTATTCAAATCACCATCCTCCGACCTAACGTTGGCGCTTAACAGATCACCATTATAGCGGGCTATTCACAAAACCGCGCACTTTCAGAGACATGGAGACGGTTACACCCTATTTCAAGGATTTACGCGAATTTCTTGGAATTGGCTCTAACCGCGAAAACCTTTGGCCACTACATAGACTTCTTTAGACCGCGGTCGAGACGCAGCAGGCTTTCGACTGTGGACCGTCAAAAACCGTTCACGCACAGATTTGAGCCACTCATCAAAACCTTCTCCGTGAAATACTTTGGCCACAAAAACGCCGCCCTCGGGGAGAATCTGCACTGCAAGATCGAGCGCCAGCTCGACTAAATACATCGCCTTGGGCTGATCCACACTGACGATGCCGCTCATATTAGGCGCCATATCTGAGAGTACAGCGGACGGAACGCTCTCCCCAATGACCTGCTGAATGTGGTCAAACACAGACTGCTCGGTAAAATCGCCTTCAATGAAATCAACGCCCGCCAACGCGTCCATTGGAAGAATATCGCTAGCCACCACTCGTCCTTTATGCCCCACAAGATGTGCGGCGACTTGGGACCAGCCTCCTGGTGCACTGCCCAGATCAACCACTGTCATTCCCGGCCGTATAAACCGATCTTTGTCATTGAGCTCGAGAAGCTTATAGCAGGCCCTCGATCGGTAGCCCTCGGCTTGCGCGCGCTGGACATACACGTCGTCGCGATGTTCTTTGAGCCATGCCTTACTCGAACTACGCTTCTTTGCCATTTTGAGGGACTCCTGAACCAATGACCGGTAGAATACCAGCTCATACACCATTCAACTCACCACCTGAGAGTCACAACGTGGAAAACCGATTACTGAAACAATATCGCGCCATTGCGCACAAACTTCATCCCATTGTAACTGTGGGCGGCCAAGGCTTAACCGAAGGCATTCAGGTTGAACTCGATCGTGCATTGACGGATCACGAACTCGTTAAAATCAGGGTCAACGTGGGAGATCGAGAAGCTCGCGACACCATTATAAAAAGCCTCACGGAAACGAGCGCTGCGGAACTCGTCCAAAAAATAGGTCACACCGCGACACTGCTGCGGCATTCGCCGAGTGCCGACCCGCGGAAGTCAAACCTCCAACGCCCTCTTTAATGTCTAACATCCTCGAATTTCCGAGTCGCGAGAAGCAAGCCTATGCGTTTTTAACCGAAAACCTCGCCGCCCTTCTCAAAGACAAAGGCGCCGACGAGACGTTGATCGCTCATGCCACAGCCTTACTCCTCAAAGTCTATGGAGAAGCACAGGACACCAAAGATTTTTCGTTCTCAGTGGACCTACCTGATGGCCTTACGCCTGCGCAAATTGCACAGCTGCAACAGCAAATAGAAGCGGGAGCAGACGCACAAAGGAAGCATCACCATTCGTTGATGATTCGAATGGCAGCACAATTACTCCTCACAGAACTCAAACTGTTCCAGCATGTACGCGAGGAGCCTCGCTAAAACAGAGACACCAATCCATGGACTGCAAATGCGGCAATCCACGCTAAAACGAGATAACTCAACAGCAGTCGCATGGCAAAACCGGTCGACTTCGACTCTCTCGCAAGCAACGCCACCGTCGAAACGCACTGAAGTGCGATAGTGAAAAACACCACCAGCGCTGCGCCAGACGCTGCAGTCAATCCTGACTCCGTGATCCGCTCAGCGAGTGGCGCAGGGTCGTCATCTGCGTTCTCGATGCCAAAAATAGTACCCAAAGTCCCTACGAAAACTTCTCGGGCCAAAAACGAGGCTAAAATTGCGACACCATAACGCCAGTCTAGTCCGAGTGGCTCAAAAATAGGCTGAATCCAAATACCCAGTGTTGCCAACCAAGAGGCTGACAGATCCTCGCCACCGTTGGGGAAGTAGCCCAGAAACCACACCACAACCGTAACAGTAAAAATAATACTGCCCGCCTTTCGTATGAAGTGCCCAGCACGATTCACCGACGCATGAATAATGGGCCAGACATTGGGTGTCCGATACGCGGGGAGCTCGAGTATAAAGGCTTGCTTGCGCGACTCAGACTCACCCAACCGACTTGCAACGGCGGCCACGATCAGAGCCGACACAATGCCAAAAAAATAAATGCCAGACATGACGAGACCCTGCCAGCCCACCAGCCCACCAAAGGCCGTCGTATCGGGAATTAAGACTGTGATCAGCAGTGCATAAACGGGTAATCGCGCGGAGCAGGGCATGAGTGGAATAGCAACGTAGGTCATCAAACGCTCTTGCCGGGACGACATCGTTCGTGCGGCATAAATAGCCGGTATCGCGCACGCCACCCCTGAAAGCAGAGGCACAAAACTTTTACCCGATAGACCAAAATAGCTCAGTGGTCTGTGACAAATAAGTGCGGCTCTTGCGAGATACCCGGAGTCCTCTAAAGCGCCGATAATCAGTGTCAAAACAAAGATTTGAGGCACAAACACCAAGAATGCACCGAGGCCACCAAATACGGCATCCTCAAAAAAGTCCGCGAAAATTCCCTCTGGAACCAAGGGTACTAACCAAGCGCCAAGACCCAAAATAAATGCTTCGACGCCAGCCATTAGAGGTGCTGACCATGTAAAAATCGCTTGGAAGAACAGCGTCATAATAACGACAAATGCCACGCCGCCAGAGGCAGTCCCAAGCAACCAGTTGTCAATCTTGGCCTGCCGACGCACTAATAATTCACCTTGAGGAACAAAACGATCGGCTATTTGTTGGGCCGAGCCCTCAATCAGTGCATCGGGCGTATCTGCCCAAGGAGACTGCGCTGCTCTTGCACTGACCAGCGCCGCCTCGGCGGCCTCAACACCGTCACCGGTTCTCGCGCTGACCGGCAACACAGGCACACCCAGCGACGCGCGCAATCCATCGAGATCAAGGGCAAGCTTATTGTGCTCAAGGATATCCATCATGTTGAGTAGCACTAGAAATGGCTTTTTAGACCGTGCGGCCTCGCGCGCCACCTGCAGACAATAGGTCAGACCTTTTTCGAGTCGGGTCGCATCCAGCACCATAGCAACGACCGCAGGTCGCTCATCTGCCAGCGCAGAACGAAGGGCGTCTATCGCCAATTCTTCTTCACCAGAGATCGCATTTAAAGAGTACGTCCCTGGGAAATCCCAAACCTGTGCTCGGGGATCTGATCGCAATGCACCAGAGCCTACGTCAATCGTAATGCCAGGGTAGTTGGCCACCTTGTGCTGCAATCCCGTTAATCGGTTAAATAGCGCGCTTTTCCCTGAATTTGGTGCACCCACTAGAAGCACATTCTTCATAATGGTCTGTCGTCCGTCAGAATAACGAGGTCTGCGGTTTCCTTATCGAGACTGTAGGTCGCATTACCCAAGGCAAAAACGCGCGGCGCCCCAAAACCAGGTTGAAGGAGGCAGCTGACCGTTTGCCCCTTGCGAAAGCCGATATCGATTAAGCGCTGTGCCGCCACATTACCCGTGTCGCTGGCCACCGAGCTCACACTTGCGGACGCACCTACTGAAAGAGACCAAAGGCTCATCAAATTCCCGGTATTAGACATGGCAGTCAGACCGTCACCTCGAAATCAGAGGTGACGCACCTGTTCGATCTCGTAATAAATATCACCACTCGGCGCTTTGACGACAACCTCATCGCCCTCTGACTTACCGACGAGCGCTCGCGCAATGGGAGAACTCACGGAAATCATATTTTGCTTAACGTCTGCCTCGTCCTCACCCACAATGCGGTAAGTGACCTGAGAGTCGTCATCAACGTTTATCAAATCCACGGTCGCCCCAAATAGAACACGCCCAGTAGGCGTGAGCGTCAAAATATCGATCACCTGCGCATTCGATAATTTGTATTCAAGCTCCTTAATTCGCCCCTCGGCAAAACTCTGCTGCTCACGCGCCGCGTGATACTCCGCATTTTCCTTGAGGTCACCGTGCTCTCGCGCCTCGGCGATCGCGGCGACAATACGAGGTCTATCGACCTTCTTCAATCGCTCTAGCTCTTCTCGCAGTGTCGCTTCACCTGCGACCGTCATTGGGACTTTATTCATTTGCCAAACTCACATGCAAGTCTTGCAGCCTGCGGACCTGCCCATCAGGTTCTCGCTCCAACGACATGCATATGGCGTCGGCTGCAGCCAAAGTCGTAGTGTAGAACACCTGATGCTGCTCGGCACTCGACCGGATAGACGCCGAGTCAAGAATAGCCGTTCGACCCTCTGTCGTATTGATAATGAGTGACGCTTCGTCGTTCTTAATAAGGTCAACAATATGCGGTCGACCTTCCGCAACCTTGTTCACCAACCGGACTTCAAGGCCCGCCGCCTTAAGCGCAGCAGCCGTGCCCTTGGTTGCTGCCAGCGTAAAACCAGTATCGACAAGTCGCTTGGCGACATCAATTGCGGCGGCTTTATCCGCGTCTCGCACACTGAACAAGGCCAATCCAGACTGCGGCGTAACGTCTCCCGCACCCAGCTGAGCCTTTGCAAAAGCGTCGGCAAAGGTCAGTCCCGTGCCCATCACCTCGCCCGTAGATTTCATCTCTGGTCCAAGAATGGGGTCAATGCCCGGGAACTTATTAAAGGGCAACACCGCTTCCTTCACGCTGAAGTAACTCGGGACCACTTCCTTAGTGAATCCCTGCGCTTGGAGTGATTGACCAGCCATGCAGCGGGCAGCAATTTTCGCCAGTGAAACACCGATGGCTTTGGACACGAAGGGGACCGTCCGCGACGCTCGCGGATTAACCTCGATCACAAAGATCTCATCGTCCTGCCAGGCCAGCTGAACATTCATCAGCCCCTTCACCTCAAGTTCAATGGCCATTGCCTTCACAATGTCGCGCATTTCATCTTGAACGTCAGCTGGCAAACTGTAAGGCGGTAGTGAACACGCAGAGTCTCCCGAGTGAATACCCGCCTGCTCAATGTGCTGCATAATCGAACCAATGACTACGTGCTGTCCGTCTGAGACCGCATCAATGTCGACCTCTATCGCGGCACTTAAAAAGCTATCCAACAACACGGGCGAGTCGTCAGAAACCTGAACGGCGTCGCGCATGTATCGCAATAGATCCTCTTTGCGATGCACGATTTCCATCGCACGACCTCCCAAAACATAAGAGGGTCGAACAACGAGAGGGAAACCAATATCTTGCGCAGCAACCACCGCCGCATCGACGCTTCTGACTGTCGTATTTGCAGGCTGAAGTAGGTCCAGCTCTTGAATCATTTTTTGAAACCGCTCGCGGTCTTCTGCGCGATCAATCTGATCCGGAGTAGTGCCAATAATAGGGACGCCCGCGGACTCCAGGGCTCGTGCTAATTTAAGCGGGGTCTGACCGCCAAACTGAACAATGACACCCTTGGGCTTTTCAAGATCAACAATCTCGAGAACGTCCTCTAACGTCACAGGCTCAAAGAACAAACGATCCGACGTGTCGTAGTCGGTCGAGACGGTCTCCGGATTGCAGTTGATCATGATGGTCTCATAACCGTCCTCTGCCATCGCTTGCGCCGCGTGAACACAGCAGTAATCAAATTCAATACCCTGACCAATCCGATTGGGGCCACCGCCCAACACAATGATCTTCTCTCGATCACTTGGAGCGGCTTCACACTCCTCCTCATAAGTCGAGTACATGTAGGCGGTGGCAGACGAAAACTCAGCCGCGCAGGTATCAACACGCTTGTAGACCGGACGCAAATTGAGACGGTGGCGACGATCACGGACTGCATGTTCGGGAACTTCCAGCACGGTTGCTATACGCTTATCCGAGAACCCCTTCCGCTTGAGCACGCGAAGATCGTCGTAGGTCAAGGCGTCAAGCGAGCCTCCCTGGAGCGCTTCTTCACGTCGAACGATGTCTTCAATTTGAACCAAAAACCAGGGATCAACACCGGAGTACCCGTAGATTTCCTCGAGGGACAGGTCGGCTCGAAATGCATCAGCGAGGTACCAAATTCGATCTGCACCCGGATGCGTCAGCTGCTTGATCAATTCAACGCGTGAATCATTGTCTGTCACAACCAGACGCGGCTCGAAGCCTGCCGATCCAACCTCGAGACCACGCAATGCTTTCTGCATGGACTCTTGGAACGTACGCCCAATCGCCATGACCTCACCCACAGACTTCATTTGGGTCGTTAATCGAGCATCTGCAGTCGCAAATTTTTCAAATGCAAAGCGAGGCACCTTCGTAACAACATAATCAATTGCGGGTTCAAAGGAAGCCGGCGTAACGCCACCCGTAATATCATTCGCCAACTCGTCCAGGGTATAGCCCACAGCCAGCTTTGCCGCCACCTTTGCAATGGGAAAGCCCGTCGCTTTTGAGGCAAGCGCAGAGGACCGCGAGACTCTAGGATTCATTTCGATAACCACGATGCGTCCCGTATCTGGACATTGTCCAAACTGCACGTTGGAACCACCAGTCTCAACACCAATCTCACGCAACACCGCCAAAGAGGCGTTTCGCATTACCTGATATTCTTTGTCGGTCAGCGTCTGTGCAGGAGCCACGGTGATCGAGTCACCGGTATGCACGCCCATTGCGTCAAGGTTTTCGATCGAACAAACGATAATACAATTATCGTTCTTGTCTCGAACCACCTCCATTTCAAACTCTTTCCAACCAATCAATGACTCGTCAATTAACAACTCATTGGTCGGTGATAATTCCAATCCGCGTTTGCAAATTGTCTCGAACTCGACACGGTTGTAGGCAATGCCACCGCCGGATCCACCCATCGTAAAGGACGGCCGAATAATACAGGGGAAGCCCACCTTCTCCAGGACGCCAAAAGCCTCTTCCAGCGTGTGGGCAATCTCCGCGCGCGGGGTTTCTAGACCGATCTTCTTCATCGCGATATCGAACTTTTCGCGATCCTCAGCCTTGTCGATGGCCTCTTGAGTCGCGCCGATCATCTCGACGTTGTACTTCGCAAGTACACCCTCAGCGTCGAGCTTCAGCGCACAGTTCAACGCGGTCTGACCACCCATAGTGGGCAGCAATGCACTCGGTCGCTCTTTCTCGATTATCTTTGCAACCGTTTGCCACTCGACGGGCTCAATATAGGTCGCGTCCGCCATTGCAGGGTCCGTCATAATGGTGGCTGGGTTCGAGTTCACCAAAATAACGCGATATCCCTCCTCGCGGAGCGCCTTGCATGCTTGAGCGCCCGAGTAGTCGAACTCACAAGCCTGGCCAATCACAATAGGGCCTGCACCGAGAATGAGAATACTCTCTAAATCGGTTCGTCTTGGCATCAGGCGGCTCCTCGGGAAGAGACCACGCGGGTCATTGCCTCAATAAAGGCGTCAAATAAATATTTGGCATCGTGCGGTCCCGGACTCGCTTCCGGGTGACCCTGAAAACTGTAAGCCGGCGTATCCGTGCGCCGAATACCCTGAACAGTACCGTCAAATAAAGACCGATGAGTGACACTAAGGGTCTCGGGGAAATCAATGTCCGAAACAGTAAATCCATGGTTCTGACTCGTCACCATGACCGTTCCATTCGATAAGTCTTGAACAGGGTGATTCGCACCATGGTGTCCGTGACTCATTTTTTCAGTCTTGGCGCCGCTGGCCAATGCCAAAATCTGATGCCCAAGGCATATTCCAAACAACGGCGTCCCGGCGTCCATCACCTGGCGCGCCAGATCGATTGCGTAATCACAGGGCTCCGGGTCGCCCGGTCCGTTTGAGAGAAAAACACCATCTGGACGCAAGGCGACAACGTCGGCGTAGGTACTCTGGGCAGGCATAACCGTCACGCGACAACCCAGATCCACTAAAATCCGAAGAATATTTCGCTTCACCCCAAAATCGAGGGCAACCACATGGAAGCGAGGCGCCGGTGCATGGGTCACGGACTCGCCCAGCTGCCAGGTCGCATCACTCCATTGATAGGGCAACGTCGTTGTAACGACCTTTGCAAGGTCCATTCCCTTCAAACCCGGAAAACCTTGCGCCTCTGAAATCGCGAGGGCCTCATCGGCTGCCTCGCCGGTCAAAATACAACCCGCCTGCACACCCTTTTCTCTAATAATTCGTGTCAGCTTGCGCGTATCAATATCGGCAATACACACCGTATTGTGCTCGACGAGGTAGTCGCCAAGGTCTTGTTCAGACCTAAAATTCGACGCGATTAGAGGAAGGTCTCGAATAACTAAGCCTGCCGCGTGAACGCCCGACGATTCAGCGTCATCCGCATTCGTTCCTGTGTTTCCAATATGGGGGTACGTCAGCGTTACAATCTGCTGCGCGTATGAGGGGTCAGTCAATATTTCCTGATATCCCGTCATTGCCGTGTTGAAAACGACCTCACCCACAGTTTTTCCGTCTGCTCCGACTGAACGACCACGAAAAACTGTGCCGTCTGCGAGCGCCAAGACAGCCGTTTTATACACTCGATATCCTCCAGAGAATGTTTATCTCAGCGTATTTAAGGCCTCTCCTTGCCTCTACATTCTTCAAACGTCACAACGCTGGATATGTTATTGTCGAGCGCACACAAAGAAGCGCCGGACTGACTCAAAAGTCGCCGACCTGTTCGTTCATGCGCTAAGGTTCAAGTGTACGGTTATGACCGTTTAGTGTCCATGAAAAAGGACGCCAGTAAACGCCGTTTTAACGGCAATGATATGTATTTAATCGAGAACCACAAATGACCAATCAATCAAACCGAACTGCAGTCATCACGGGCGCGGGTGACGGCATTGGACGCGCGCTTGCGATCAACCTCAATGGTCGCGGCATTGATCTTTACCTGTGTGACATTGACCGCGAGCGTCTAGATGCCACAGCAGGGATGTTAAACAGCGATGGAGTGACTGTTTCGACAGCCGTTGTCGACTGCGGGAACCGCGAACAAATCGAGACCTGGGCGGACATGATTTGTGCCGAAAACGACAGCCTCGATTTTTTGTTTAACAATGCCGGTGTGGGCTATGCGTCTCCGTTCCGCGACGCCTCACTTGAAAATTTTGAATGGTTGATGAACATCAATTACTGGGGTGTCGTGTGGTCTACAAAGGCATTTCTTCCTCTACTAGAGGCCTCACCGGCCGGCCACCTTGTGAACATCTCGTCGATCTTCGGAATGGTGGGTATAGCGACCCAAAGTGCCTACAACAGTGCTAAATTTGCCGTGCGGGGCTTTACCGAGTCGCTACAAGCCGAATATTGGGATTCACCATTAACGGTGACCTGTGTTCACCCAGGCGGCATCGCGACCAATATTGCGCTGCGCGCACGCACCGATGGCGAAGCGGCTGACGTCTCCGACGCCGAGCGAGACCAAGCATTCAAACAAGTGGCCCGAACGACGCCTGAGAAGGCCGCTCAGGTGATCTTAAAGGGGACCTTGGCAGGTCGCCGCCGAGTATTTATTGGCTGGGACGCATGGCTCATGCACACCCTTACCAAGTTTTTGCCAACCTCGTACCACGCCATTACGGCAAAGCTTGGATCAGCACCTGATGACAAAGGCTGACGCCGCCGCCGTCACTGCACCCACAAAGCTCAGTCGATCCTCGTTTTTCATTCTAATTACGGGTCTGCTCGCTAACGCGATCGGTCAGGCGTTTATTTTCGCAATCCTTCCACCGCTTGGGCGGGAAGTGGCGCTGAGCGAGATTCAGACAACGTCCATCATCTCGACCTCAGCATTACTTTTTACATTTTGTTCGCCGTGGTGGGGCCGCAAATCTGATCAAATTGGCCGCAAGATTGTCATTGTTATTGGTCTAACCGGATATGCAGTAGGAACCGTGGTCTTTGCCGCCGTGTTTGCACTAGGCATGAAAGGTATTCTCACCGGCTGGACGCTCTATTTCACCGCCTTGATTTGTCGTTGCATGCAGTCATCGCTGATGGCCGCCACAAGTCCGGGAGTGACCGCCTATGCGGCCGACCACAGCTCGAGAGCCTTTAGAACACAAACCTTGGCACGCCTTGGAACTGCCAACAGTCTAGGATTAATCATTGGTCCTGTTGTGGCGGGCCTACTGGCTGGACTGGGCCTTTTATTCCCACTCTACGTTGCTGCCTTTCTGACCTTCATCGCGGTGTTTGTTGTCTTCAAATACCTGCCCGAGGGAGAGCACCCAGGCCCCTCCAGAAAACAAGTTCCTCGTCTCTCATTCCTCGACGCACGCCTGCGCGTCTACCTCTTGAGCGCAATTGGGACCTTCACCGGCTTCTCGGCGATACAACAGACTCTCGGCTTTCGTATTCAAGACAGTCTCTCACTGTCAGGTGTTGAGACTGCTCAATACACAGGCGCAGCACTCATGGTTTCAGCATTTTTCACGCTAGCGCTTCAGCTTTCTGTCTCTCAACGCTACACCGGCCCAGCCCTTAACCTTGTTCGTATGGGGCTGGTCGCCAACCTCGTCGCCGCAGGCGTTATTGCATTAGCAGACAACCTCACGGGACTTCTCGTCGGAATGGCGTTTATGGGTGCGGGATTAGGACTTCTTGGACCCGCGATGTCGGCAGGTGCGTCCTTGGCCGTGTCGCGCGATGAGCAAGGAGGCGCCGCGGGGTTGATCACCGCCTGTCCTGCGGCAGGTTTTGTCATCGGCCCTGTTTTAGGGGGTGTGCTGTATCAAATAAGCCCGACTTATCCGCCTTTGTTCGCAGGCCTAGTGACCCTCATCGTACTGAGCTACGCCATGAAAAAAAGAGCGAACCTGATCGCAGAAGAAGACTAGTCAAGGGCCTCAATTGCGTCACGAATAGCCGCAGGAATGACCGCAGAGCAGTTGGCCTCACGATCGACGAAGGCGTGTGTAAAACGTCCCGTCACACTACTCAACGCGGCACCAATAGCGAAAACACCGATTTCCCAAGTGACCGACTTTTCGCCCAGACGCGCCACGCGCAAACCCAATTCCAGGTCTTGCGGGTAGGTCAGTGGCGAAAAATAGTCTGCCGATGAATTCACCACGTAGCCCACAACGCGATCTAGACCCGGCTTCATCCCACCTTCTTCGATTAAAAAGCGATTCACTACCGAGTCGAAAAAAGCGTAGTAAGCGACGTTGTTAATGTGCCCGTAAATATCATTATCTGCCCAGCGACTGTTGAGCGGATAAAAGGCTGAAAACTGGTCTCTCGCTGACGGTGTGGCTCTCTCGATCAAGACCATCCACTCCAAGCGTCACGATAAAGTCGCAAAGCGGTGGCTTCATCGACCTCTCTCGGATTATTGATCAGCAGTCGCTGTTGGAACATGGCATCTTTCGCGAGCATTGCGAGGGCTTTCTCGGGAATATCCGCCTGCGCAAGCGTCGCCGGAAGACCACTGTCATCAATCAACGCCTTCAGCCAGTCGATCAGGCCCTGGGCCGATCGCGCGGCCCCAGGGATCACGGCCGCCAGCTCGGTATAGAGCTCCGGACAAAT
>ERZ891134.52-NODE-52-length-100536-cov-10.586569_pt1 | contig 100536 bp, 87 predicted proteins | sample MGYA00520888_ERZ891134 | MGnify/ENA primary metagenome ERZ891134 (study PRJEB32303, sample SAMEA104408692) | aquatic metagenome | biome: Brackish water; feature: Coastal; material: water | place: Baltic Sea | collected 2014-10-23 | depth 10 m ... | reverse complement strand
AATCACCTGCCTGGGTAAAGGTTAGTTGGTTGTCATATAAATTAATATCTGCCCAAAAGAAACAAAAGAGACAATTAAAGCGAGTGTAAAAAGTAAGTTTTTCATTGGTTAAATATTTGAATGCCAAGTTAAAAAAATTATCCCTAAAAACATTAAATTATTCTTGGGGATAATTTGTACTGAAGGCGGGACTTGAACCCGCACGGACTTACAGTCCATTGGATTTTAAGTCCAACGTGTCTACCAATTCCACCACTTCAGCAAATATATTTTCAGAGCGAAAGAAGGGATTTGAACCCTCGACCTCCACCTTGGCAAGGTGATGCTCTACCCCTGAGCTACTTTCGCAGTTTTTTTAATGAACGAACACCTAACGGTGTGGGTGCAAATTTAATATAATTCTTATAATAGCACAGTGTTTTTTTTAAAAAATAAGCACTTATTAATTATCTATCTTTTTTTTAAGTTCACTAAGTTTAAGTAAAGCCTCAACTGGTGTTAATGAATTAATATCAATTTTTGATATTTCATCCTTCAACTCCTCCAAAACAGGATTGTCTAAATTAAAAAACTGAAGTTGAATATCGTCTTTTATAGACTTAACCTTACCAGTTAATTCCTCATTAGAATGTGATTTTTCTAGTTTTTTCAAAATCTGATGAGCCTTATTTAGAACCTTAGAAGGCATACCAGCTATTTTAGCAACATGAATTCCAAAGCTATGTTCACTACCACCTGGAATTAATTTTCTTAAAAACAGAACATCATTTTTTTCTTCCTTTACAGAAACATTAAAATTCTTTATTCTTTTAAAAGAAGAAGTCATTTCATTTAACTCATGATAATGTGTTGCAAAAAGAGTTTTTGGTTTGGATGCATTATCGTGTAAAAACTCGCTAATAGCCCATGCTATTGATATCCCATCATAAGTACTAGTACCTCTACCTATTTCATCAAGAAGAATCAAACTTCTACTAGAAATATTATTTAATATGGATGCAGTTTCATTCATTTCTACCATAAAAGTAGACTCTCCCATGGAAATATTATCACTTGCTCCTACTCTTGTAAATATTTTATCAAACCAACCCATTCTTACGGATTTTGCAGGCACAAAACTACCCATTTGAGCCATTAAAACAATTATTGCTGTTTGCCTTAATATGGCAGATTTACCCGACATATTAGGCCCAGTAATCATTATAATTTGTTGTTTATCTGCATCTAAAAAGACATCATTAGAAATGTAAGATTCATGTGCCTTTAATTGTTTTTCAATAACAGGGTGTCTACCATCTTTGATGTCTAAATCATGAGAGTTATCTATGATAGGTTTGCAATAATCATTCTCTATTGCTAATTGACTAAACCCAGATAAACAATCTAATTTTGCTATTAAAAACGAATTATTTTGAACCTCCTTTATAAAGCCGCCCATCCATTGAACTAAATCATTAAAAATTTGAATTTCAAGAGCCATTATTTTTTCTTCAGCACCAAGTATCTTAGATTCATACTCCTTTAATTCTTCAGTAATATATCTTTCTGCACTTACTAATGTTTGTTTTCTTATCCAATGCTCTGGGACCTTATCTTTATGAGTGTTTCTGACCTCTATGTAGTATCCAAACACGTTATTTGAAGCTATTTTTAAGGATGTAATACCTGTCGCTTCACTTTCTCTAGCCAGCATTTGATCCAACACCTCTTTTCCTGAGAAAGCAATGTTTCTTAATTCTTTTAACTCCTTTGAATATTCAGAAGAAATAGAATTTCCTTTTAAAATATTAACTGGAGCTTCTTCCAAAAGAGTTTCTTTAATCCTATCCCTTAGCTTATCACAATTACTTAAATTAACTCCAATTTCTTTTACAGAAGGATTAGTAGATTTTTCTGCAAGTGATTTAATTGGAATAATTGCCTCAAGAGAATTTTTTAATTGAATTACTTCTCTTGGAATAATTTTAAAAGTAGCAACTTTAGAAATGAGTCTCTCTACATCACCAATTAGTTTAATATGATGCTGAATTTGATTTAAAGAATTTAAATCTTGAATAAAAAAATTGACCACCTCTTGGCGACTATTTATTTCTTTAACGTCTTTCAAAGGAAGTGCTAACCATCTTTTAAGAAGTCGACCCCCCATTGGAGATATTGTTTTATCGATAACATCAATTAAAGTAACTGCATTTAAATTATTTGAATTAAAAAGCTCTAAGTTTCTTGTGGTAAATCTATCCATCCACACATAATCCTCTTTTGGTATTCTTTTAATTGAAGATAAATGATTAATTTTCTGGTGTTGTGTTTCACTTAAATAATGCATAATAGCTCCTGCGGCTATAACACCATCATTTAAATTTTCAATTCCAAAACCATTAAGATTCTTAGTTTTAAAATGCGTACAAATAGACTCTTTAGCAAAGTCGTATTGAAAGACCCAATCCTCAAGATAAAAAAGTTGATATGGGTGGCTAAATTTTGAGGAGAAGTCTTGTTTTTTTTGTTTGGAAACTAATATTTCACTTGGATTAAAATTTTGAAGAAGCTTATCAACTTCATCAACGGTTCCTTGAGATATTAAAAACTCACCAGTAGAAACATCTAAGAAAGAAATTCCAATTTGTTTTCCTAAACTTATTGCTGCTAAAAAATTATTTGTTTTTGGAGAAAGTACTTCATCTATAATAGCAAGACCTGGCGTAATTAATTCTGTTACTCCTCTTTTAACTATCGTCTTAGTAAGCTTAGGGTCTTCAAGCTGGTCACATATAGCAACTCTTAACCCAGCCTTTACTAGCTTAGGTAAATATGTATTTAATGAGTGGTGAGGGAAACCTGCAAGTTCTGTTTCACTAGAGCTGCCAGCACCTCTTTTTGTAAGTATTATCCCTAGTATTTTTGCAGTTTTAATTGCATCCTGTCCAAAAGTTTCGTAAAAATCTCCAACTCTAAATAACAACAATGCATCAGGATATTTTACCTTGATAGCATTATATTGCTTCATTAAAGGGGTTATTTTTTTTACTGTTTTAGACAACGTAGAGTAGTTTTAAATATTTATTTTTACCAACATAATATCATGTGTTGCTAATGTAACTAATATTTATTTTTTTAAAAAGGCATTAAAAAAAGATATTATAAATAATTTTTCTAAAATGAGAAAATTAAAAAATAGTGAGCTAAACAGAATTAGCCCTAAAGAGTACAAAGAAGCTGTTAAAAGCCCTGTTATTGTAATACTTGATAATATCAGAAGTTTAAACAACATTGGAAGTGTGTTCAGAACTAGTGATGCTTTTATGGTAGAGAAAATTTACTTATGTGGGATAACAGCAATACCACCCCATAAAGACATAAATAAAACTGCCTTAGGTAGTACAGATAGTGTAGAATGGGAACATGTAACAAGTACTATAGAATTAGTAAATCAATTAAAAAAAGAAGGTGTAAAGGTTATATCAATTGAGCAATGTGAAGGCTCTAGTAAACTTAATGAATACACGTTTGAAAAAGATGAAAAATATGCCTTTATATTTGGAAATGAGATTAAAGGGGTGGATCAAGAAGTAATTAACCAAAGTGATGATGTTATTGAAATACCTCAGCTTGGAACAAAGCATTCTTTAAATATTTCAGTTAGTGTAGGGGTTGTACTTTGGAACTCTGTTTTTAAATAAGAAACTAACTACTGAAAAATAGATTTTAATAAGCTCAAATAATCTATTCTATTATTTACAAAATCCATGTTATTAATGTCAATGATTTTTATATTTAAATCGGTTTGAGTTTTGTGAAAATCAAGATAACCTGAGTTAATATTTTTCAAATACTTTGAATCTATATTTTGTTCGTAATCTCTACCGCGTTTTTTAATATTTTCTTTTAATCTATCAATATTTTGATTTAGATATATATATAAATCAGGTTTGAGAATATCTTTGTACATAGAGAAAAATAGCTTTCTATATAATGCAAACTCATCTTCACTTAAAGTAATTTTAGAGAAAATTAATGATTTAAATATGTCATAATCACTGACTATAGAGTCACTAAAAATATTCAATTGTGACAAGTCATCCGTAATTTGCTGGTATCTTTCTGCTAAAAAAGACATCTCTAAAGTGAATGCATACCTGTCTGGTTCTTCATAGAATTTTGGAAGAAAAGGATTATCTGCAAACCTTTCTAAAATTAATTTTGAGTTAAAGTCTATAGATATTTTTTTTGCAAGAGAAGTTTTACCAGCGCCTATATTTCCTTCAATAGCAATATATTTAAATTTGGAAATATTAAATTGATCTTTAGGATTAGACAAAACTTTAGAAAGTTTTTTAATATTATTATCCTTGCATGACTTTAGTAATTCGTTGGAATTTTTATTTAAAATTGGGTGATTTATATTTGGATCAATATCATTTAATGGAGCTAAAACAAATTCACGCAAATGCATAGAGGGGTGAGGTACTGTTAATAGATTATTATTAATAACCTGGTCCTCGATTAATATTATATCAAGATCAATTATTCTTGATTCATATACATTTTTATCGCTCCTAGTTCTACCAAGTTTTGTTTCAATATTTAAAAGAGTTTGAAGCAGGTTATTTGGGTCATCATTTGAGAAAAAAGAAATACAAATATTATAAAAATCATCTCCCTCAAAACCTACAGCTTTTGTTTGGTATATAGGAGATATTGAGGTTACAATAGAGATTTCTAAATGGATTAAATCAATTGCATCTTGTAGGTTTTGCAGCTTATCTCCAATATTAGAACCAATAGAAATATGATATTTATTAAAAGATTTCATTGGTACAAATTAAACAAAAAGAAATTCAAAATGTTATATTTACCTCAATTAATATTTTGAATTAATGACAGCAAAAAATAAAATATTAGCACAAAAAATATATCTAATTCTTGGGGCTTTATTTATCACATCTTTAGTTGTTTCTAACTTAATATTTCAAAAGTTTTTTTATTGGCATCCATTTGATATAAAAATATTTGGGGTGGATTTATTTATTCTTTCCGTAGGGATTTTACCCTACCCTATCACCTTTTTAATTACAGACTTAATTAGTGAGATCTATGGCAAACAAAAAGCTAATCAGATGGTAACTGTTGGTATTTTTGCATCTATTTTTTCAATTTTGATAATCTTAGTTGCAGATTCTGTTCCAGCTATTGTTGATTCTCCTGTTGGTGATGAGTTATTTTCTAAAGTGTTTGGCAGTACAATAATCGCTGTATTTGCAAGTATGATAACTTATCTATTCGCTCAATTTGTAGATATTCATATTTATCATTTTTGGAAAAACTTGACAAAGGGTAAAATGCTTTGGCTAAGAAATAATTTTTCAACTTTTTTCTCACAATTTGTAGACACTTTTACCATTACATTCTTGCTCTGTGCTTTTGAAGTATTAAACTGGAATCAGTTTATGGGCTTACTTATTTCTGGATTTTTATTTAAGATTATAATTGCTCTTATTGATACTCCGTTTTTGTACTTAGGGGTATATTTATTTAGAAGAAAGTTCAAACTTAAAATAAATGAAGAAATTAATATAGATTGATTTTTCAAAAAGATACTTCCACGACAAAACCTTCATGAGACCTAACATTAAAAACTTTATTTTCTTCAAAAATTAGGTATTGACCTTTAATTCCTTTTAAAGTACCTTTTATCTCTTGTGTTTTTATAAGTTTTTGAGTGATTGGTTTAATTGGGTATTCTTTTACTGGAAAATTAATATCAGTTTGGCTATTACTTTGAATATAATATTCAAGAACTTCATTTGGAATATGTTTTCTAATATCTTCTTTACAGGATATTAAATCAAGCTCGTTAGATTCATTAGTTAGCATTTTTCTCCAATTGGTCTTATCGCTTATAAACTCTTTTATAGCAACTTCTGTTATCCCAGCTAAATATCTATTTGGAACCTCGACTAATTCAACTGCTTGATGAGCTCCCTGATCAATCCACCTAAATGGAACTTGAGTCTTCCTAGTTACACCAACTTTAATTTGACCTGTATTAGCTAAGTAAACAATATGTGGTTGGAGTTGAACACTTTTTTCATAATCTAAATCTCTATCTTCAATATTTAAATGGGCTTTACTTAGTTCTGGTTTAATTATCCAATCTCCTGCCTGAGGTTGTTCAAAGAAACAGTTTTTACAATATCCTTGCCTAAAGATTTCTTTTTCTCTTTCACAGCTTAAACAAAAATAATTAAGAAACTTAATTGACACCTCTTTATCGAGTAGATCATTAAGACAAATAAAATCATCATCAAATTCCATATAATATTTTATAGGACTTTTAAACTCACTCTGCATTTTTCTGATAACACCTTGAAATTTCATGAAAATATTACTAATTTTAGTATTCTATAAATATATGAAAAAATGGTAAATCCTTTTATTAATACAGTAACCTCTTGGTTTCTAAAAAAACGGATTCATCAAATAGAATTGTTCTTAAAATATCCGAATGAAGTTCAAAACGAATTACTGTTAAAACTCATAACTACAGCTAAAAATACTTCAATCGGAAAACTATATGACTTTAATTCTATTAAGAGTTATAATGAGTTTAGCGAAAGAGTTCCTGTTACTACTTATGAAGAAATTTCAGGAATTATTGAAAGATCTAGAAAAGGAGAAAAAAATATTTTTTGGAACACAGAAATTAAATGGTTCGCTAAATCTAGTGGAACTACAAATTCTAAAAGTAAATTCATTCCTATTAGTCAGGAATCTTTAGATTATTGTCATTATGCTGCAAATAAAGATTTACTATGTCTGTACCTATCAAATAATGAAAACTCAAAATTGTTTGAAGGAAAAAATCTTCGGTTAGGCGGAAGTAAATCCACCTATGCTGAAAATGGCAGCATATATGGTGACCTCTCTGCAATTTTAATTGAAAATATGCCAATATGGGCAGATTTTAGTAGTACCCCGGCAAAAAAAGTTGCATTAATGAGTGATTGGGAATATAAAATGGACGCCATAATTAATGAAACAATAAAAGAAAATGTTACAAGTTTAGCAGGAGTTCCATCGTGGATGCTAACGCTACTAAATAGAACATTAGAGGTTACAAAAAAAAGTTCTATTAACGAAATTTGGCCTAATTTAGAAGTATATTTTCACGGAGGCGTTAGTTTTAATCCATATTTAAATCAGTACAATTCTGTACTCAAGTCTGAAAAAGTAAAATATTACGAAATATACAATGCATCAGAGGGGTTTTTTGCAGTTCAGGACTCTAACGATTCAAAAGACCTTTTATTGATGTTGGATTATGGAATATATTATGAATTTATTCCAATGGATGATTACCAAAACGAATTAATTATTAATCTATCTCAAGTAGAGCTAAATAAAAACTATGCAATTGTTATTACTACCAATGCAGGTCTTTGGAGATATAAAATTGGTGATACAATTCGATTTAAATCACTAAACCCATATAGGATAGTAGTGACAGGAAGAACAAAACATTTTATAAATGTATTTGGTGAAGAAGTTATAATTGAAAACAGTGACAATGCAATTAAAAATTTATGTAAGAAAAAGAATTTAGAAGTTGTTGAATATACAGTTGCTCCTGTTTATATGGATGGAAAGAAAAAAGGAAGACATCAATGGCTAATTGAATTCAAAAAATCTTCACCTAATATGCAAGATATTTCAAGTCTAATTGACGAACTTTTAAAATCAGAAAACTCAGATTACGAAGCAAAGAGATATAATAATATTTCTTTAGAAAAGCCAGAGATTATTTTAGGTAAAAAAGGAGTTTTTTACAAGTGGATGAAAAAAAGAAATAAGTTAGGAGGTCAAAATAAAATTCCGCGGCTATCTAATTCCAGAGAATATATTGAAGAGTTATTAAAACTCAATACTTAAGATGCTGCTTTTAATTTTTTTAAGCTAATCCTAGATAATTGCTTTTCTGCATAAGATTTAGTTACAACTAATTTCTTACTTGCTCCGCCCGGCATACTAAACATAGCGTCATTTAAAATTTCTTCACAAAGTGATCTTAAACCTCTAGCTCCTAAGTTATAGTCTATAGCTTTTTCAACAATATAATCTAACGCAGGCTCTCTAAACTGAAGATCGATATCATCCATTTCAAATAATTTTACAAATTGCTTAATTATTGCATTTTTTGGAGTAGTTAAAATAGCTCTAAGAGCATTTTTATCTAATGGATTCATGTAAGTAACTACAGGTAATCTTCCAATTATTTCAGGAATTAATCCAAAATCTTTTAAGTCTTTAGGATTAATGTATTGCAGTAAGTTTTCTTTCAAAATAACTTCTTCTTTTGAAGACTTATAGCCAATAGCAGCCATATTTAATCTTTTTGAAATAAACCTCTCTATTCCAGAGAACGCACCACCAGCAATAAATAAAATATTTTCAGTATTTACTTCAATAAATTTTTGATCTGGATGTTTTCTTCCACCTTTTGGAGGAACATTAACTATAGTCCCCTCTAGTAATTTAAGTAAAGCTTGTTGAACTCCTTCTCCAGAAACATCTCTTGTAATAGATGGATTATCACTTTTTCTTGCAATCTTATCTATTTCATCAATAAAAACAATTCCTCTCTCAGCTTTTTCTAAGTTGTAATCTGAAGCTTGTAATAGTCTTGTTAAAATACTTTCAACATCTTCTCCAACATACCCTGCTTCTGTTAAAACAGTTGCATCTACAATTGCCAATGGAACATCTAACATTTTAGCAATACTTTTTGCAATTAAGGTCTTCCCAGTTCCAGTTTGACCAACCATTATTATATTACTCTTTTGAATTTCTACATCATCAACTTGCTGATTTAATCTTTTGTAATGGTTGTATACAGATACAGATAGAATTTTTTTGGTAAAATCTTGACCAATTACATATTCATCTAAAAAGTTTTTAATCTCTTGAGGCTTTAGAAGTTTACTTTGTGAATCTTCAGGGTTATTTAAGTCTGATTTAGCTTCTTGAATTACAATACCATTAGCTTGCTCGATACATTGATCACATATATGTGCATCAATTCCAGCAATTAACAGTTCAGTTTCTGCTTTTTTCTTTCCACAAAAAGAACATTGTAATTCAGATTTACTCATAGATAAATAAATTTAAGATCTCGTAAGAATTTCGTCAATCATACCATATTCTAAAGCTTTATCCGCTTTCATCCAGTAATCTCTGTCGCTATCCTTGTAAACTTTGTCATATTTTTGACCAGAGTGCTTACTAATAATTTTATATAATTCTTCTTTAAGAATTAATATTTCTCTTGCGGTTATTTCAATATCACTAGCTTGACCTTGAGCTCCACCTAAAGGTTGGTGAATCATGACTCTGGAGTGTGTTAATCCACTTCTCTTACCTTTCTCACCTGCACATAACAAAACAGCTCCCATAGATGCTGCCATCCCTGTACAAATAGTTGCTACATCAGGTTTTATCAATTGCATTGTATCGTATATACCAAGGCCAGCGTAAACACTACCTCCAGGTGAGTTTATATATATTTGAATATCTTTTGAAGAATCAGTGCTCTCTAAAAACAAAAGCTGTGCTTGAATTATGTTAGCTACTTGATCGTTTATTGCTGTCCCCATGAAAATTATTCTATCCATCATAAGTCTTGAGAATACGTCAAAAATAGCAATATTCATTTGTCTTTCTTCTATAATGTTAGGGGTTAGAGAACTAGGGTACATACTACTGATAATTTTATTGTAGTAAGTACTGTTAATCCCTTGATCTTTAATTGCAAACTTTTCAAACTCTTTAGAATAATCCATACGATTTAATAATTTATTTAAATATACTGATTTTAAAAATTAAGCTCCATAAACTTCTTTAACGAATTTTTCGTAAGAAAGTTTCTTAGCTTTTAAATTTACATTTTCTTTAAAAAAAGATAATATTTTTTGACTAGTTAGTTGCTCTGATATTCTTTTAACCTCATCTTGATTAGAAAGAACTCTAGTTACAATATCTTCCAATTCTTTATCACCAGGATTGGTTTGTCCGTATTGTAGCATTTGATTAATAATCATTTCTTTAGTGTAGGATTTAATATCATCCATGTTAACTTGAAGATTGTTTTCAGTAATAATTTTCCCTTCAATTAATTGATATCTCATACTTTTTTCAGACTTTTCATATTCAGCTTTAGCTTCTTCTAATGTGAGTTCTTTTTCTCCAGCTGTTCGCATCCATTTATGTAAAAAATCTGATGGTAAAACAAATTTAGTATTATCAATAAGATACTCCGTTACATCATTTAACAACTTTTGGTCAGATTGTTGTACAAATTGCTTTTCAGCATCTTCAGCAATTTTTTTCTTCAACTCAGTTGCAGTTTTTACGACCCCTTTACCAAAAAGTTTGTCAAATAATTCAATATCTAAATCTGCAGGCTCTCTGAAGTTTATTTCTTCAATTGAAAGCTCAAGTTCTATTTTTAAATTTTCTGCTTTTTCAGTTGGTATTTTTAACGCACTAACTAAGTCTGCTTGATTCTCAAATAAATTATTAGTCTTAATTGTGATTTTATCTCCAACTTTGAGTCCAGTAATGGATTTAGCAGTAGTCTTGCTTTTAATTTTATCTAATTTAAAAGTAAATTTGTTGTTAATTTCTTCCTTTTCATTTACAAATAACGCAGTAATCTCATCTGATTTAGAAATCTCTTTTTTACTAATTAATTTTCCATATTGATTTTGAATATTTGCAATTTGATCTTTGATCATTTTGTCATCAGCAGTAATTGTGTAGCTAGTTACTGGTTTCTTAAATTTTAAATTAACATCAAAAACTGGAGTTAAACCAACCTCAAAATCAAAATTAAGTTTTCCAGAATTCCAATCAATATCATCATTTGATACTGGAATTGGACTTCCTAAAATATCTAACTTTTCAGCAACTAAGTACTTCCTTAATTCTTCTTGGATAATTTTATTTACCTCATCAACAATAACTGCTTTACCATATTGTTTTTTAACTAACCCTAGAGGTATATGCCCTTTTCTAAAGCCTGGCATATTTGCTGTTTTAGAATAATTAACTAATATATCATTTACTTTTTCAGAATAATCCTTTTCAATTAATTCGACACTAATTAAAGAGTGTTGTTTACCTAGACTTTTTTTAGAAATTTTCATTTTTTGCTTTAAAAATTGGGTCGCAAAAGTACAATAATTTTTAGATTAGGGCAAGACTATAATTACAGATTTATTTTTTTAAAATCTGAAGTAATTCAGCATTAAAGTATTCTGGATTTTCCGCGTGTACCCAATGACCAGATTTGGGGATTGAAATAATTTCTGAATTAGGAAATTTATCTTTGATTATAATAATATCTTTTTCATTTATATAAGCTGATTTTTCCCCTTTAATAAAAAACGTGTCAATCAAAATTTTCTCATCTATGATTAACCTTTCCATTAAAACAACTAGATTCTGATGAAGAACATTAATATTAGCTTTGAAGAAAAATTTATTATTACTATCCCTTCCAATATTTTTTAAAAGAAAAAATATTAGAGATTTTTCAGCAACAGTTTTTGTCAGCTCAATTTCAATTTCTTTTCTTGAACTATAAATACCTAAATTTAATGATTTAAGTGCCAGAAATAAATAGTTGAATTTAGGTTCATATTTTTTGGGGGCTATATCAACAATTATTAATTTATTTAAATATTCTGTGTGAAGCATGCTAAAATTAATAGCAGTTTTACCGCCCATTGAATGCCCCACAAGAAAACAGTTATCAATAGAATGATGTTTTAAATAATTATGTAAATCATCAGCCATTAAATTATAGTTGATTTTATCTGAATGAAAGCTTTTTCCGTGATTTCTTTGATCAATTAAATGAATACAAAAGCTCTTATCATCCGATAATTTATTTGCAACCGACTTCCAATTATCACCCATCCCTAATAATCCATGAAGAATAATAATATGACTATTCCCTGATCCAATTATTTTTGAATGAAGAATTTTCATGATAATTTTTGCAAATAAGATTTTATTACTGGTTCAAGTCCCAATATGAGGCTCTCAGTTATTAATGCATGCCCAATTGAGACTTCAAGTAAATTATTAATTTTTTTCTTGAAAAATTCTATATTCTCTAATGACAAATCATGACCTGCATTGACCCCTATATCTAGTTGATTTAACAATTTAGCACAATCTACATATGGATCAATAGCGGTATAATTCCCTTTTTTATAATTAATCGCATAATCTTCAGTGTATAATTCTATTCTGTCTGTACCAATTTTATGTAAATTTTCAATGAATTTTAGTTCAGGATTAAGAAATATAGATGTCCTTATGTTGTTTCGTTTAAACTCTCCAACTATTTCTGTTAAAAAACTTTCATTTTTAATTGTATTCCATCCAGAAGACGAGGTAATATCATTTACGCCATCTGGAACAAGTGTTACCTGTGTTGGCTTAATTTCAAGAACCATTTTTATAAACTTTTCATTAGGATTTCCTTCAATATTAAACTCTGTATTAACTATTGGTAATAAATCATATACATCGGAATATCTAATATGTCTCTCATCAGGTCTTGGATGCACTGTAATTCCTTGAGCACCAAACATTTGTATTTTTTTTGCAAATTCCAATAAGTTAGGAGTATTTCCTCCTCTAGCATTTCTTAATGTTGCTATCTTATTAATATTAACACTTAATTTAGTCATTTGTTAATTTTAATGTAAAAATACAAACTACTTTAAGTAAATTATGTAATTTGGTTTAAAATTTACAAGCAATATGGTAGTAGATAATCTTGTTAAAAACGAGGTAACAATTAGGGTGTTAAAAAACATTAATACTTTTTCTTTTTCTGAAATTTGTCAAATATTAGAAGTTAACAATGTTAAAATATTTAGTGTTTCTATTATTAACACAAATCTAAAACACATCGAAGCAATTGTAAAGATTTCTGCAAATGACTTAACTCCTGCGCTTAGGCTGTTAAGGGAGTTTGAATACGAAGTTCTCTCAAATCATGAAGAAGATGGTTTTTTTAATGATTTAAAAGACAGGTCAAAATATTTAGATAAATATTTAAATATCTAGATCAAATGAAAGTAGCTATTCTCGGTAAAATTAATAAATCCGAACCAACAGAATATATTACTAATTTGATAACATTATTAGAAAAAAGAGATGTTTCTGTTTTTCTAGAATGTGACTATTTTAATTCCCTAAGTGGATTCATTTCAAAATCTATCAGTTCATTTGAAGAATTAGATAAATCTTTTGATTTACTTATTTCTATTGGAGGAGATGGAACAATTTTAAAAGCTATAACTTTTGTGAAAGATTTATCCATTCCAATTATTGGTGTAAACTCTGGCAGGTTGGGGTTTTTAGCTAAAATTCAGATTGACAATATTGAACAGGTTATTGAAGAAATTATAGCAGGAAATTACTCAATTTCAGAAAGAACTTTAATAGAAGTCTCAACATCTGAAACAAACAAACAACTTTCAAAATTAAACTTTGCTCTAAATGAAATAACCTTAAGCAGAAAAAACACTACTTCAATGATTTCAATTGACACCAAGCTTGATAATAAACACTTAAACTCTTATTGGGCAGATGGGCTAATTATTTCTACTCCTACTGGGTCTACAGGGTATTCATTAAGTTGTGGAGGACCAATTATAATGCCTGAGGCAGAAAACTTGATTATTAATCCAATAGCTCCACACAACTTGAATGCTAGACCTTTAATTATTCCAGATAGCACTGAAATTAAAATCAAAGTTAATGGAAGAGAAGATGAGTTTTTAATATCCTTGGACTCAAGAATTACTACACTAAGTAATTCAAATGAAGTGATAATAAAAAAATCTCCATTTAAAATTAAAATGATTGAATTAGAAAATGAAAGTTTTTTAATTACACTTAGAGAAAAATTAATGTGGGGAAAGGACAAAAGAAATCTACAATAAATTAAATTTTAAACAGTTCTTAATCTAATAACAATTAGATTGAAATAATTGTATTAATTATATTTACACAATTATTAAAAGAATGAGATTAATTATTATTTTTCTTTTTACAATTCAATTTTCTTACTGTCAAATCTATGAGGTGGGTGTTGCTGTGGGAGGAAGCAACTTTATTGGAGATGTTGGAAATACCTCGTTTATAGCTCCAAATGAATTATTAAATGGTATAATTTTAAAATGGAATAGAAGTCCTAGACATTCTTACAGATTATCAATTTTATCTTCAAATATAAGTGCCGATGATTCAAATTCTAAGGACCCAAGAAGATTAGAAAGAGAGTTGTTATTTAAAAATAATTTATTTGAAATTTCATCAGGGATGGAATTTACTTTCTTTGATTTCAATTTACATGAAGCTGGTTTAAAATACACTCCCTATATTTTTACTGGAATAGTATATACTAAATTTGATAAGTTAGGTTATCAAAATAATAATATTTCAAGTCTAGGAGGCAGAACTAATTCGCTTGGAATACCATTTGTTTTAGGTTTTAAATACAGAGTATTAGAACAATTAATTTTATCTGCGGAAATTGGTTCGAGATATGTTTTTTCAGATAATATTGACGGAAGTTTATCCAATACAGAAAATTATACTAATTTTGGAAATATTAATAATAGAGATTGGTATGTGTTTTCATTAATTAATTTATCTTACACCTTCGGTAGAAAACCTTGTTATTGCAATTACTAAATAATGGTAAAAGAAAAAATAAATATTCCAAATCATATAGCCATAATTATGGATGGAAATGGCAGATGGGCAATGAGCAGGGGGCTGAGTAGACATCAAGGTCATAGAGAAGGCAAAGAATCTGCAAAAGAAATTGTTAAAACCTGTGCTAAACTTGGAATAAAAAATTTAACCTTGTTTGCATTTTCAACAGAAAATTGGAAAAGACCCAAGAAAGAGGTTGATTTATTAATGGACTTATTGCACAACTCTTTAATGTCAGAACTAAATGAGCTTAAAAAAAATAACATTAGACTTACCACCATTGGAGATATTTCCAAAATTCCATTTATTGTAAGGTCATTTTTAAAGAAAGTTTGTGATGATACAAAATATAATAATAGGATGACTTTGACTCTAGCATTAAATTATGGCTCCAGAGATGAAATCATAAATTCTGTAAAAAACATTGCTAATAAAGTTAAAAATAACATAATTTCTGTTGAAAAAATTGATGAATCGCTAATAAATCAGCATCTTTACACTCGAAATTTACCTGATGTTGATTTGATAATTAGAACGAGTGGTGAAAAAAGAATCAGTAATTTTTTACTATGGCAATGTGCTTACGCAGAATTGCACTTCAGTGAAGAATTATGGCCTGATTTCAAAAGCGAGCATTTAATAAGCGCGATAACTGATTATCAAAACAGAGAAAGAAGGTTTGGAAAAACAAGTGAACAGCTTACTTAAAATAAAAGTTTTGAAAATATATTTTAAAAAAATTACCTACATATTTTTACTTTCTTCGATATCCGTATTCTCTCAACTAGCTGAAAAAAAACAATCCTACATTATAGGTGACGTCAGCGTTTCCGGCAACACAACATTTAGTCCTCAAACCATAGTAACATACTCAGGTTTGGGTAAAGGTGAGAAAGTAACTTTACCAGGCGAAAAAATTAGTAATGCAATAAAAAAATTATGGGGATCAAATTTATTTAGTTCAATAGAAATATTCGAAACCAAGAAAAGTAATGATACCGTTTTTCTTGAAATTTCTTTAGTTGATTTACCTGAACTTACAAATCTTATTATTACTGGAATTAAAAAAAATAAAACCGAGGATATTATAAGAGAAAATAAACTCCAAAACGGAGTCAAAGTAACTGAAAACTTAATAAGGACTACAAAGAATTATTTAGAAAATTCGTACAGAAAAAAAGGTTTTTTAAAAGCTAAGGTAACTATTAAAACAGAAGCAGTAATTGATAGTACTACTAAATCAAAAGTAAATATGTTTTTGGATATCAACAAAGGCAGCAAAGTTAAATTGGAGGATATTTCATTTATTGGAAATGAAAAAATTAAATCTAAGACATTGTTAAAAGCAATGAAAAATACAAAAAAGAAAAATATATTTAGAGTTTTAAAAAGATCTAAATTCATTAAAGATGATTTTAAAGAAGATTTAGTTGGTGTTGTAGATAAATATAAAGAAAATGGATACAGAGACGCAAGAATTCTTATCGACACACTTATCTATGACAAGAAAACTAACATGGCTAATATCTCCATTAAATTAGAGGAAGGTGAGAAATACTCATTTGGTGAGATTAATTATTTAGGAAACACTGTCTATTCAGACGCTCAACTTAATCAGATTTTAAAGATTAAAGAAGGAGATACTTATAATGGAGTTGAACTTGAAAAAAGAATAGCTGATAGTTCTGATCCTGATGCGAATGACTTGTCAAATTTATATCAAAATAATGGATATTTATTTTCGTCTGTAACTCCTGTTGAAGTAAGTGCTGATGGAAATGTTATCGATTTAGAGATAAGAATCAACGAAGGGAAACCTGCCTATTTTAATAACATATCAGTTGTTGGTAATGAAAAAACAAATGATCATGTCATATACAGAGAAATAAGAACACGACCAGGTCAATTGTATAGCAAGGCTAATGTTATGAGAACCTTACGTGAGTTAGGTCAATTAGGTTATTTTGATGCTCAACAAATTTCTCCTGATTTTAAAAATGTCAACCCTGGAAACGGAACATTAGACATGGAATATTCAGTTGTAGAGAGTGGGTCAAGTCAAATTGAATTACAAGGTGGATATGGTGGTGGAGGATTTATAGGTACATTAGGTTTATCTTTTAATAATTTTGCAATTAAAGATATATTCAACAAAAAAGCATATAAACCTGTCCCAATGGGAGATGGTCAAAAGTTAGCTCTAAGATTACAATCAAGTAGATTCTACACAATGAATAGCTTTTCATTTACAGAGCCATGGTTAGGTGGTAAAAAGCCTGTTCAATTTTCTACCCAATTATCTCAAACAAAACAGTTTCTTTATAACCCCGTAACTAGAAATGCTGACAAAACAAGATCATTTAATATTAGCGGTATTTCTGTTGGTCTAGCAAAAAGATTATCAGTTCCAGATGACTACTTTACCCTGTCGCAAGCTATAAGTTTTCAGTATTATGATTTGAATAATTATAACACAGGTCTATTTACTTTTGGAAATGGATCTTCAAATAATTTGGCCTACACTCTTGGATTAAGTAGAAACAACACTTATACGGATCCAATTTATCCAACTGGTGGTTCAAATTTTAGTTTTTCTGCAAAATTAACATTCCCTTATTCTTCAGTTAATAATGTAGATTACTCAGCCTTAAATACAGAAAGACAAGAATTAGTTGACCAATTATCAACCGATCCATCTAACACTTCTGCATCTGAAAGAATAGCAGAAATTGATCAAGAAAAATTTCGATGGTTAGAATATTACAAGTTCAAGTTCAAAGGTGAGTGGTACACTGCACTTACTAAGAAATTAGTTTTAAAACCTACATTTGAGTTTGGTTTTTTAGGAGCTTACAATAATGACAGAGGTATTGTCCCATTTGAAAGATTTTTTCTTGGGGGAGACGGGCTAGGAACTTATAGCTTAGATGGAAGAGAAACAATCGCCTTAAGAGGTTATCCGAATCAATCTTTATCATCGCAAGACGGAGGATCAATATATAACAAGTATTCGTTAGAGTTAAGATATCCAATCAGCTTAGGTCAACAAGCTAAAGTATATGCCTTGGCATTTATGGAAGGTGGATACTCTTTTAACGATTTTAAAGACTATAATCCATTTGAATTAAAAAGATCAGCTGGTTTAGGGGTTCGATTGTTTATGCCTCAATTTGGATTACTAGGTATTGATTTTGGCCATGGATTTGATCCACTTGAAGGTGAAACTGGTAAACATGGTTGGGAAACACACTTTATCATAGGACAAAATTTCTAAATGCATACTATAAATATAAATTAGGCGTTTATACATAAAACTATACCGTTATTAAAGATTTAAAAAACATATTATTTTTTTGTATTCTTACCTACAGTATGGTTGCCTTAGCTCAAAAAGGAGTTAGAATAGGTTACATCGACACTGACTACATATTAGAAAACGTTCCCGAATATCAAGAGATAAACCAGCAACTTAACTCAAATGTGGAACAATGGAGAAAAGAAATAGAAAACAGAGAAAAAGAAATTAAAAATAAACGAGACCTGCTGAACAAAGAGAGAATATTACTTACTGTTGAGTTAATTCAAGAAAGGGAAGAAGATTTAAAAATAGAAGAAGAAGAAGTTTATGAGTACAAGCAAAATAGGTTTGGCCCAAACGGCGATTTTATATTACAAAAAAAGCAATTAATTCAGCCTATACAGGATCAAATATTCTTAGCTATCCAAGAGATCGCAAAAACAAAAAAATATGACTTTATTTTTGATAAATCTGCAGATATAGTTATGCTATATTCAGATAAAAGATATGACATTAGCGAACAAATTCTTCGTACAATACTTCGATCCAACAATCAAAAACAAGTAGAATCTAGAAGGGAAAAAAAGAAGCTTGATAAAGAATCAATAGTTTCTAAATCAGATGTTGAAGACCCTAGAAAAGCTGAGCTTGAAAATAAAAATAGAGTTGCAGAGGAAAGAAGAAACAAAATATTAGAGGATAAAGAAGCAAAAAAAGCTGAGGCAGAGGAGAAAAGAAGAATAATAATTGAAGCTAGAGAAGCTAAAAAGAAGGAGGCAGAAGAAATAATAAATAAACTTATTGAAGAAAGAGAAGCCAAAAAGAAGGAAGATATTGAAAATAAAAGGAGAATCCTTGAAGAAAGGAAAAAGAAAAAAGAAGAAGTTGAAGACAAAAGAAGAAAATCTATAGCAGATAAAAAAGAAGTTCAAATGGTAAATTCTTCCAATCCAACTGCCAGAGAGAAACTATTATTAGAAAGAAAGAAAAAGAAAGAAGAGAGCTTAAAAGCTGAAGCTCCAAAAAAAATAGAAAAAAATGAAAATTCAAGTCCAACAATTGAGGAAAGAAAAAAATCATTAGAAGAAAAGAAGAAAAAAATACTCGAGGCTAGAAAAGCTAAATTAGATGCTAAAAAGATCTCAAAAGATAGTACCTTTACAGAAAATTAATAACAACAGTTAAAATTGTATCATGAAAAAAATTAATAAAATAATTCTTACTGCAATAATTGCTTTAAGTTCACTTACTTTTACTTTTGCTCAAAGCAAAGTTGCACACATTAACACACAAGAATTAGTAGCTTCAATGCCAGAAATGAATACTGCTAAAGCTGAGTTAGAAAAACTAGCTAAAACTTACGAAACTGATATTCAAACTATGGCTGCTGAGCTTCAAAGTAAAGTTAAACAATACGATACTGAAGCTCCAAACCAAACTGATGAAGAGAATCAAAAAAGATTACAAGAAGTTCAGGGTATGGAACAAAGCATAAGACAATACCAACAACAAGCTCAATCTGATTTACAAAAAAAAGAATTTGATTTATTAAAACCTATTTCAGAAAAGGCTCAGGCAGCTATCATTAAAGTTGCAAATGCCCAGGGTTTTGACTATGTACTAGATTCTACTCAAGGTCAAGGAGTAATATTAGCAAATGGTAAAGATTTAATGGTTGATGTAAAAAGTGAATTAGGATTCTAATATTACAACATCAAATAATAATTTAATAAAAAAGCTATCTAATTAAGATAGCTTTTTTATTTTTACAATATGGCTAATAATTTTCCTATAGGCTTATTTGACTCTGGTATCGGTGGTCTCTCTATTTATAATGAAATAAAGAACTCAATACCAAATGAGAGTACAATTTATATTGCCGACAATTTAAATGCACCTTATGGGAAAAAAGCTGAATCTGAAATTATACAACTAAGCATTAAAAACACTCAAAAGTTAGTTGATTTACACTGTAAGCTAATCATAGTAGCTTGTAATACTGCAACAACAAATGCAATAGAAGTCCTAAGAAAAAAGTTTAATATTCCTATCGTTGGAATTGAACCCGCTATTAAACCAGCAATGCTGGAAACAAAAAGCAATAATATTGGGGTTTTAGCTACTGAAAAAACTTTATCCAGTAATTTATTTCTAAAGACCAGTGATAGATTTTCTAAGGGCATTAATATTCATGAACAAATTGGATTCGATCTAGTTAAAATTATTGAAGAAAATGGAATAAATGAAGAATTATTAATTCCTAAATTAAGAGAATATATAGAGCCTATGTTAAAAAAGAATATAGATCATTTAGTTCTTGGCTGCACACATTATTATTATTTAGTGTATCTCTTAAAAAAAATTCTTCCCAATGGAGTAAAAATATTGGACTCGTCTAGAGCAGTAACTAAAAGAGTTCAGAACTTGTTGAAGGATTATAATATTAACTCCAATACATCAAAGGCTAATAACATATTTTTATGTACAGGTAATGATAATATCATTAAAAAGTTTCTAAGTAGTAGTGATAAAATAAGTAAGATAAATCTTTAATTTATTCCTGGGCAGTTACAATCATACTTTTGCTTTTTACAGCCTAAGTTGATTCCAAGAGTAATCTGATGATATCCTCCGTTATCAAATACAATAGAGTTTGACTGGTAAGAGTAGGTGTAAGCAAACACAAAATTGTCAAAATCAACTCCGACAAGTGGAGTTATGTACTGAAGTTTTTGACTTTTTACTTGATCATTTAGTGCAAGATATTCAGCTCCCTCAAAACTTCTTCTATATGATAATCCACCCCAAACTTTACCAAACTCCGTTTCTCTATATACTTTAAAATTAATATCAACAAAAGATTCCTTAGAAGACTCTTTGTAAGCATATAATACAGAAGGTTCATAGCTCCATGAGCTTCCAAATCCACCAAAAACATTTCCTGTAGATAATAGATATGTTCTAGAGTTATCATATGAATAAATTCCCAATTCATTTGAATTTATACCATCATTTTTTAAGAAATTCTTAAAAGTAGCATGTGCATAAAAATCTAGATAATGATATGAAAATCCAAAATCAAGATTAAAGTCAGTAGAGCTTTGTGTAATTCCAGAAACTAGAGGGTCAAAGCCGTCAAATAAGAAGGAAGACTCATCTAGCTTATATTGCATCATTCCAGCACTAAGACCAAAAGACAGCATATTAAGATCTAATCTGTTTCTAGAAAAAAGTAAATGATGTGCATAGGTTAAATAAGCACCAGTTTGCGAATGATAACCATTTTTATCGTTATATACTATAGCACCAACACCAGATTTAGAATCTCCTATACGTCCATTGTAACTTATTGTTTGTAAGTTAGGTGACTCACTTTGATCAAGCCATTGTTTTCTACTAGTTATTCTAACTTTATTACAGTTAGCTACTCCAGCCATTGACGGATGTAATAGATAATAATTGTCGGTTAAATAATCTGAATATATGGGAAGGCCCTCTTGAGAGTTTATAAATTGACAACTAAATATAAAAAAAGCAGTACAAAGTAAGTGTTTTTTTAATCCCATATTTAATAATTAATCTGATCAAATATATAAATTTTTAATGGATTTATATGTTTGATCATTCTTTTATCTTCAATGAGGATTCATTATTTTTGTAAAAAAATTATAATGAAAAAATATAAGGTTTCTATCAATGAGACAAGTAATAAGTTTATAGTAAAATTTGAAACAAATTTTTTCTTAACCAATCATCAGAATTATGAGTACAATAACATTGATGATGCTTCAAACTCACCTCTAGCTCAACAACTATTTTACCTTCCCTTTGTAAAGAAAATATACATATCATCAAATTTCATTGCTATTGAAAGATTTAATATTGTAGAATGGAAAGATGTACAAGATGAAGTGGCAGAACAAATAGAAGGATATTTAAATGAAGGAAATATAGTAATAAAAGAAATTGAAAAGATTAAAAAGACAGCAGTAACTGTTTATGCAGAGAGCACTCCTAATCCTTCTGCAATGAAGTTTGTCTCAAATAAAAATCTGGTAAATTCACTATTTGAATTCACGTCAATAGATCAAACTTCAAAAAGCCCTTTAGCAAGAGGGTTATTTAATTTTGCCTATGTAAAAAGTGTTTTTATAGAAAAAAATTATATCTCAATCACCAAATATGAAATTGCTGTATGGGATGAAATAACTATGGAGCTAAGAGAATTTATCCGTTCTCATATTGAGGACGGTAAGCCTGTAGTAGAGTTAGATTCTAATGATATTATCACACATTCTGAACAACAAAAAACAAAAGAATTTGACAAGCTAGATGATACTTCTAAAGAAATTATAAATATTTTAGAAGAATACGTAAAACCAGCAGTTGCTGCAGACGGAGGAAATATTCAATTTAAATCTTATGATGCAGATAATAAAAAAGTTTCAGTAATTCTTCAAGGAGCATGTAGCGGATGTCCATCTTCAACATTTACATTAAAAAATGGAATTGAAAACATGTTAAAAGAAATGTTAGCTGGTAAAGTTGAGTGTGTAGAAGCAATAAATGGTTAAACCAATAACTTGAATTAAGTTTTTGTACTTTTAAATAAAATGAAAATAAAATTATTTTACTTCTTATCCCTATTATTAATTATAACCGCTTGTGAAAACAAAGAATCTAAAGAAATGAGCAACAATTTAATTAATGAAACAAGTCCATATTTACTACAACACGCATACAACCCTGTTGATTGGAACCCTTGGGATTCAAAATATTTAGATCTTGCAAAAAAGGAAAACAAACTAGTTATTATTAGTGTTGGGTATTCAGCATGCCATTGGTGCCATGTAATGGAGAGAGAAAGTTTTGAAGATACTATAGCTGCAAAATTAATGAATGAAAAATACATTTCTATTAAGGTGGACCGTGAGGAAAGACCTGATGTAGACAATGTTTATATGAATGCTGTACAACTTATGACAGGCAGCGGTGGATGGCCACTAAATGTTGTTACACTTCCAGATGGAAGGCCGATTTGGGGAGGTACATACTTCACAAAAGATCAATGGATTAATGCACTTGAGCAAATTTCTAAACTTTACAATGATGATCCTGAGAGACTAATTAGTTATGCAGATCAATTAGAGGAAGGTGTAAAATCTTTAGACGTAATAAATTTAAATGAAACGACTCCTGATTTTAATTTAAATATTATGCAAGATTATCTGAACACTTGGTCTACAAAGTTTGATATGGAGTATGGTGGTTCTAAGGGAATGCCAAAATTTATGATGCCAAATAACTTACATTTTTTATTGAAATATTCTTATCAAACTAAAAATAAGGAAATTCAAAAATTTGTTGAAATTTCGTTAGAAAAGATGGCATTTGGAGGTGTGTATGATCAAGTTGGAGGAGGTTTTTCTAGATATTCAGTTGATAGTAAGTGGCATATACCACATTTTGAAAAAATGTTATACGATAACGCACAATTAATAAGTTTATATTCAGATGCTTATAAATTAACTAAAAATAGCCTATATAAAAATGTAGTTTATGAAACTATTGGCTTTATAAATTCAGAATTAAAGGACATTAGTGGTGGTTATTACTCATCATTAGATGCAGACAGTAAAACAGATGAGAATGTTTTAGAAGAAGGAGCCTTTTATGTTTGGACAGAAGAAGAGTTAATTAAAGTCTTAAAAGAGAAATTTAAGGTATTTTCTGATTATTATAATATAAATGAATATGGTTACTGGGAAGATGATAAGTATGTTCTCATAAGAAATAAAAAAGATGTAGAAATTGCCTCTAAATTTAATATTTCACAAGATGAATTAATCCAATTAATTCAAAGTTGTAAATCTGAATTAAATAAAGTTCGAAACAAAAGAATAAAGCCTAGGCTTGATGATAAAATTTTATCTTCTTGGAATGGATTAATGATCAAAGGTTTTGCAGATTCATACAAAGCATTTAATGAACCTGATTTTTTGGATGCAGCTGTTAAAAACGGAGAATTTATAGTGAAAAATTTGTTGCAAAAAGACGGGCAACTATTACGTAACTATAAAAATAAAAAGAGTTACATAAATGGATATTTAGAAGATTATTCAGCAGTTATCTCTGGGTTTATTGCTTTACACGAAATTACCCTTGACGACAAGTGGTTAAACTACTCTAAAAAAATTACCGACTACGTATATAATCACTTTTACAATGAAAAAACTAAAATGTTTTATTTTACATCAGATTTAGATGAAAAACTTTTGTCAAGGACTGTCAATTTTAGAGATAATGTCATTCCTTCAAGTAATTCTATGATGGCTAATAATTTATTTTTACTTTCTCACTACTTTGATAATGAATATTATTTGGATACAGCTAAATCAATGTTAAATAATATCTCCCCAGAATTTGATTTATATCCTGATGGCTTTTCTAACTGGTTAGATTTGATGCTAAAATTAAGTGATTCATTTTATGAAGTTGCAATAGTTGGAGAAAATTCCTTAATTAAAGCAACCGAAATTAATAAAAACTTTAAGCCTAATAAATTAATTATTGGCAGTTTAAATGAAAGTGATCTCCCCCTTTTAAAAAACAGACATGTAGATGGGGATACATACATATATGTTTGTGTAAAAAAAGCTTGTAGGTTGCCTGTAAAATCATCTGAAGAAGCTCTGGAGTTTATTAATTAGACTTTAATTTATTTCCAATAAATTCTTTTAAATAAAACGGTTCGAAGTTAGCCGTATTTTCAAAATCTTTTGAAATAAATTTTAGAGAAGCTAACTTTCCAATTTCTATTGAAGAAGGTAGTTTATCTTCAATAAAAATAGCATTAGAGCTATTAATTATACTTTTGGTTTTTTCGTTTGCATTACCTAAAAAATATACTTTATTTGTTTTTAAATATTCTTGAAAAGAATCTTTTGTCAAAATTTCCGCTCTTGTTTCCCTTATTTTAGTGAAGTTTTTGTCATAGACAGAAGAATATACTTCCATTCTTCTAGCATCAATAAGAGGAACGATGAATCCATCAGGTGATTCAATTTGATGTGCAAATGCATCCAAGGTATCAACAGAAATCAAAGGTATTCCAAGAGCAAAACATAATCCTTTTGCAGATGAAACACCAATTCTGAGCCCTGTGTAAGATCCAGGTCCTTTACTAACACTAATTGCAGAAATATTTTTAGGAGATACTTTAGAGTCCTCTAATAAATCATTAATAAACACGTGTAACCTTTTTGAATGAGAGTAATTTTGATCATTTTCTTGCTTAAACGAAACTAATTCAGAATTCTTAAATAAGGAAACTGAACAGTTTGTAGTGGAAGTTTCTATGTTTAAAATATAGCTCAATAGATTATTATTTACCCATATAAAAATCTAAAACCTTGGTTTTAAATATAAAATCATATTTGGAATTAATAAGAGATGATTGCGCATTCAACAACCTAAATCTTACCTGTTCTAAGTCAATAGTATTAATAGCTCCAAGCTGATATCTTTGCTGCGAATTTTCAAAAGCTAACTGTTGAGATTGTAATGACTTTTTTGCTGCTTGGTAAGACTTCAAAGCGGCTTTAGCATCTGTATAAGCTCTTTGTACTGTAGCTTCTACGTTAAGCTTAGCTTGAATCAGTCCTAAATCTGAATTGTTTTCTTGAATTTTTGATTTAGCAACATTTGTTTTAATTTGATTTCTTGAAAAAATTGGAACACTAATGTTCATATTAAGACTATGTCCTTTATTATCATTTATTTGTTGAAAAAAAGAGTTATCTGAAGTTAAGTTAGAGAAATTTGCACTTGCATTAAAACCATAACCAAATGAAACACTAGGAAGATATGCACTTTTAGATATTTTAGTATTGTATTTTGCTAAATCTATGTTATTGTTTGCAACTTTTATTTCATTACGATTAACTAAAGCATAATTTAAAACAGGTTTAATATCTGTATATAATAGATTTTCGGATGGGACTTCTACATCAATAGAAACTACATTAAAACCCTCTAACGGAATCTGTAATATTTGAGATAAGGTTAATAGAGATAATTTATAATTATTTTCTGCTGTAGTTAAATTCTGTTCATCCAGACTAAGTGTAGCCTCTGCATCGATAATATTAGCTCGAGGTTGAACTCCAGCTTCAACTAAGTTTCTAACCTGATCTAATTGTTTGAACGAAAATTCATATTGTGATTTAGCTAAAGCTAAATTCTCTCTAGTAAAAAGAATATTTAAATAGTTATTTGCTACGTTTAAAGAAACATCATCTTTAATTTTATTCAACTCATTTTCACTTCTCTCCAAGTTAATCTTAGATTGTCTTAGAACATTTAAGTTTCTAAATCCATTAAATACGGTCTGAGATATATTAAACCCAACACTAGAAGAATTAAATGTTCTATCTGCAAATTCTCCAGGATATAATTCAACTGTACCAATACTCATAGATTGATTAAGGTTGGAACTAAGCGATGGTAAAAAATTACCTTTAGATGCAATAATATCTTGATCATTTGAGAGTATAGTGTTTTGAGCTTGTAAAATTGAAATATTATTCTCCAATGCATAATCCACACATTGTTGTAAGTCCCAAAGCTTCTCTTGACTTAAAGAGGTTGTTATAGAAAATACACTTAGTACTATTATATATATATGTTTCATAATCATTATTTATTTAAATTAATCTTCAGAGTCTGGTCTTTCTTCACCATCACCACCCTTATCTTCTTCTAGAACTTTATTCCAAACTTTAATTTTATCATCTTCTTCAATACCTTCTAACACCTCAACACTTATTCCATCGGAAATACCAATAGTGATGTCTTTTTTAATAAATACTCCATCATCATTTAAAATTTCTACAAATGGCTTTTCAGTAAACCTATTAAACTGAATCAAAGATTCTTTAATGCATAAAGAGTTTTCTGTATTTTCAATTTCTATTATAGCATTAGCACTGTAACCAGCTCTAACTTTAGAAGTTGGTATTTCAACATCTGCTTTAATTTTAAATTGTACAGCTCCATTGGCTTCAATTCCTTTAGGCGCGACAAATGTTAATTTAGAAGGAAATTCCTCTTCACCTAATGCTCCAAGAACTACTTTAATCTCTTTGCCCTCTTCTAATTTTCCTACTTCAGCTTCATCAACTTGCCCCTCGAAAATCATAATACTCATATCAGCTACAGTGGCTATCGTAGTCCCTGCATTAAAGTTGTTACTTTCAATCACTTGATTCCCTTCTCTAACAGGAATTTCTAAAATTGTTCCAGAAATTTGAGCTACGATATTTGTATTTGCTGAACCTCCGCCAGAAAGTGATCCTTGCTTAATGATTTTAAAAACATTTTGAGCTTCAATGTATGATTCATTAGCTTGATTTAAGGACAACTCTGAATTCTCATAATCTTGTTTAGAAATAACCCCTTTATTAAAAAGTTCTTTACTTCTTTCAAATAATCTTTTGGAGTTTTCGTAAGATAGTTTGGAAGAATTAATTCTACTACTAGCACTTGTTAGACTCTGCTCATTAGGCACTACCCTAATTTTTGCAATTAAGTCTCCCTTTTCTATCATATCTCCTTCCTCAACATAAATCATATCAACAATTCCAGTTACTTGAGGTTTTAACTCAATTTCATCCTCTGGATTTAATTTTCCAGTGGCAACAACGTTTGTATTTAATGATGTATAGAAAGGAACCTGTGTTTCATATTCAATAATTGATTTTGAATTTGCATCTTTAAAGTACATTAACACAAATACTAATGCAACTAGTGTAGCTACGCCTAAAGTTATTTTAATTGGTTTTCTCATTTTATTTATTTTAAAAATTTATTCTTCTCTTAATGCTTCAATTGGTTTAATACTTGTTGCTCTTCCTGCTGGAATTAAACCTATAAGTGTTCCAAATATGACTAATATTATTAGTGATATAAAAACTATAAAAATTGATACAGACGGATTAACGAGGGTAGATTCTGGTCCTTGTCCAAACAAGCTATTCATAGCAATTAAAATCCACCCTCCAGAAATTATCCCAAAAATTCCAGCAATTATAGTTAGAAAAACTGCTTCCAAAACTATTTGTCTTTTAATTTCAAATGGAGTTGCTCCAAGAGCACGTCTAATTCCAATTTCTTTTGTACGTTCTTTTACTGTAATAAGTAATATGTTTCCTATGGCAAAAACACCAGCTATTAGAGTGGCAATTCCTACAAACCAGGTAAGAAATTGCATTCCCGTTAAAAACCCTGTTAGTTGTTCAAACCTTTCTCCTAAATTGAAGCTACCAAAAGCTCTATTGTCGTTTGGATGTACTTTATTCATATTTCTTAATAATAACTTGGCGTCATTCTCAATTTGTTTAATGTTATAATCTGGCTTACCTGTAATAGTTAACCAACCTACATTATCTCCTTGATTATATATTTGCTGAAAAGTGGTAAATGGAATATGCATAGCACCACCAAAATCAAAATCACCTTGCTTAAAAACTCCAACAACTTTAAAATTTATATTATTAATAGTTATGTATTCCCCAATGGCATTCTCATCTTTTTCAAAGATTTGTTTATACACATCATCGTTGATAACTACAATTTTTTTATTTAAATCAATATCATTTTGATTTATCCATCTACCGTTAATTAAGTTCTTTTTTTGAATTTTATCCAAAATTGGAAAATCTCCAGAAACCCCGAAACTACCAGATAAAAACTTTCTAACTACAAGTGCTTGATTTTGATTTCTAGGGACTACTAACTCAATTCCAGAAACGTTATTTCTAATATTATCTAATTGAGAGAACTTTAATCTTGGTCTTCTGCCTTCCTGAAATCCTTTGAATGGCCTACTTGTAGACTGAGCCCAAACAAATACACTATTTGTAGCAAAATCTCCAAATTGAGAGTTAAATTTGTTTTCTATACCTCTGGCAGAACCTAATAAACCAATTAATAACAATATCCCCCACCAAACTCCAATCATTGTGATAACAGTTCTAATCTTATTTTTTGTAAGACTGTCAGAGACTTCTTGCCATGTATCTATATCAAATAAAAATTTAAACATATTATTCGTCTCTTAAAGCTATTATTGGTTTAATTTGAGATGCTCTTTTAGCTGGAACATAAGCAGCAATAAATCCTGAAATAATTAGTGCCAAAGTAGCCATCGCTACCAAATTTGTGCTTACACTTGGATCGGTTATAAAATACTTATCTAAGGATGGGCCATAAGCTTCCAAAATTCCAATTCCAAGTAATAAACCTACATAGCCTGAAATTGAAGTGATCAAAACAGACTCTATAAGTATAATAGATTGTATGGAACTTGGACGAGCTCCGAGTGCTTTACGTATTCCAATTTCTTTAGTTCTTTCTTTTACAATAAAAATCATAATGTTACTAATCCCTACTATACCTGCAATTAGAGTTCCTAATCCAATAATTAATACAAGTATAGTTAGTACGCTATTAAACTGATTTATCTGATTTGCTTCTGTTGCCCTATTTCTTAATCGAACTGCTCTTTGATCTGAGGGTTCTATATTAAATATTTTTTTTATTCTAGATTCTATATTTGTTCCAAGTGCAATTGCATTATCTAATCCCATACTTAGATTATAGGTCAAATTTATTTGGTCTATGAAGTCATTATTTCCATAAATTCTTTGAGCAGTTGTAAGTGGCATATAAATAATCCTTTCTTCATTGTCATCTCCTATATCTTGATAAACTCCTACAACTTTATATTGAATTTTGTTAAGATCTATATATTCTCCAATTACTTTTTCTGTTTTAAAAAGGTCTTCTTTAACTAATCTTCCAATTACAATTACTTTAGTAGATTCCTGTAAATCCCTTTGATTAATAAATCTACCACTAACTAACTCCGACTTTTCAATAAACTGATGATCTGGGTTTACAGCTCTAAGACTGTAATTGTTTTTTTCTCCTTTATAAGATGCAACAACATTTTTATTAACCCTTGCAGTAATAAATTCAATGTCATCTTTAAATTCATCTTTTAGTGTTGAGAGTAGTGCATTATCAAACTGTATTCTTCTACCTACCTGATTTCCTTTACCTGCTTTAGCGGTTCTACCAGAATTAATAAAAATAGTGTTTTCAGCATCACCACCCATACCTTCATTAAAGGTGTTTTGTAGACCATTTGCCAATCCAAATAAGATTGCAAAAAGCATTATTGCAAAAATCACTGTACCACCTGAGAGTAAAGTACGAAGCTTATTTTTACTAATACTCTGAAATATTTCTCGCCAAAGGTCTAAATCAAACATATTATGCTCTTACTTGTTTTATAACATTATCTTCAATTATAACTCCGTCACGAAGTCTAACAATTCTTTTACACATTTTAGCAATGTCCTCTTCATGAGTAACTAAAAGAATAGTTTTTCCTTCATCGTTTAATTGCTGTAAAAATTGCATTATATCATGGGAAGTTGCAGTATCTAACGCTCCAGTTGGCTCATCAGCTAAAAGAAGTTTTGGCTCTGAAGCTAATGCACGAGCTATTGCTACTCTTTGCTTTTGACCTCCAGAAAGTTCACTAGGTAAATGTGTAGCCCATTCTGCTAATCCAACTTTTTCTAGGTGAAACATTGCTTTTTCTTGTCTTTCCTTTCTCTTTAAGCCTTGGTAATACAAAGGTAATGCGACATTTTCCATCGCATTTTTATAATTAATGAGATTAAAAGATTGAAAAACAAAACCTAAAAATTGATTTCTATAATTGGCAGCTTTTTTTTCATTAAGATCCTTAATTTCGACTCCATCTAGAATGTAATCTCCAGAATCCGCTTCATCTAAAATTCCAATAATATTTAAAAGTGTAGATTTTCCTGATCCCGAAGAACCCATAATAGCAACCATTTCTCCACTTTTGGCAAATAAATCAATCCCTTTTAAAACGTGAAGACTAGAATCTCCCATTTTATAAGATTTATTTAAATTTTTAATATCAAGCATAATAAGGTGTATTTAATCTGAACAAAGGTCCATAATTTGTTAATAATAATTGCCAATAATTTGTTAAAAGCTTCATAAATTATATGGGAAATTAATTGTAATTAATTCAATTCCAATAAAGTAGAAAAAATACATAAAAGATAAAATCCAAATGGCTAATAAAATGTACATTGTTATTTTATTAATTACATATCTATTTCTGAAGGCTAACTTCAAACCAATTATAAATAGAACAACACAAGGGATTATAATTAATAATCCAAATAATACTATTGAAAATATACTAATTGAACTGATTACATCTAAAATATCAAAGCTAAAAAAATCATTTAACTCATATATTGTATTGCCATTAATAATAATTTCAGACGATGTAGAATTTGTAATTGCAGAGTCTAGTCCGGATAAAAACAAAACTATCAAAGATGTAATAAGGCCACCTATAAATGAGTAAAACATTAAGATATAGCCAAAAATAATTGAAGTTATTTTTAATAGTTTGGAGCTTTTAAGAATCAAAAAATTAATTATTTTTTTTAAATAATATTTTACTTGTTGCCAAAACCCTTTTGCATATTCTTTGTCAAAATCAGTAATTTCTTTTTCAATCTCTGGTAATACACTCTCAATTTTGTTTTTTATTGAAGCAACACTTACAGCTTCTCCAGTCATTCTGATTTTGTCAGCACTAGTTTTAGCTGAAGGAATAACTATCCATAAAATTATATAAGTTAAAGTTGTAAATGGAATAGGCACAAAGAAAAATAAAATAAATAAAATTCTAGTCCAAGCTGGAGATATCCCAAAATAATGAGCTAATCCACTAGCTACCCCTCCAACATAACTATCATCTGTGTCTCTGAAAAATTTTTTATTAGTATTTGTGTTTTTTGATGGTGTATCCTGTTCATTTTCATCCTCTGCTAATTCTTCAGGGGTTCCCAAAACTTCAATAGCATTATTTACATCTGTTACAGAAATTACTCTGTTAATAGAATTATTTGCAGAGAATAATTCTGCAATATGAGACTCAATATCTTCTAATATTTCGTTTTTACTAGAATTAGAACTAAATGCGATAGTTAACTTATCTAAATAAGATTTAAGAATTTTATAAGCCACATCATCCATTGTGAATTTAACATGAGAGAGGTGTATGTCTTTTGTAATATTCATATTTATTTATTTCTAATTTTTGTTACTGCATTAGATAACTCTAACCATGATTGATTAAGATCATTTAAAAAGTCTTTTCCCTTAGTTGTAATATTATAATATTTTCTAGGAGGACCATTTTTAGATTCTTTCCAATTATACTCTAATAAATTACTATTTTTCAATCTCGTAAGTAATGGATATATAGTCCCTTCTACTACAATTAACTTAGACTCTTTTAAGGTCATTAAAATTTCAAAAGAATATTTGGGTTCTTTACTAAGTATAGATAAAATACAAAGCTCGAGTATTCCCTTACGCATCTGTGCTTTTGTATTATCTAAATTCATTATTTTTTTATTTTTTTATTAAATAACATCCCAATACCTGCACCAAAACACAATCCGAATGAAATCCATAAATTTACATTACCTGTGACACTACCAATTATAATACCCGCGAGTAAACCTATCCCTGCTCCAAATGAAATAATTCTCATTTTAGTTTTTTATTAAATTGTTTAGTTAAAATTTAATCAATTTTATTTTTTTCAATAGTTATTACAATTATTTCTTTTCCATTTTTCTTTTTGTGCTCACTTGTAATAATCCACTCTCCTTGTACTCCATCTAAATTTTCTCCATCAATTGTTATATTGATATCATTTTTTACGCTAACAGATGGACTGAGCCAAGAATTACATGAATTGAAAGTGAAAGCAATTAATAAAATCAGTATTATTTTTTTCATGATCTAAAGTTTTTAATTAATAATAACAAAAACAAATATAAATAAATATAGGTACTATGCAAAACAAAGTACTATTTAATGCAATCATACTTATTTTATTTTTTAAGGGACATAAGTGACTTAAAAAATTCTTCAAATCTTTTTGAACCAAGTTTTGTTATTGAACAAGATGTGTTAGGATAATTGTTTTTAAAACTTTTGCTAATTGATATGTAGTTACTCTCCTCTAATTTTTTTAGTTGGATACTAAGATTACCTTTTGATGATTCAGTTACTTTTTGCAAATGATTAAAATCACATGAAGAAACACCCAAAAGCGAAGAAATAATTTTTAATCTAATTGGATTTAATAATAATTTATCCATCTAATTATTTAGTTTCTTTAAATCTATATAGAGATATTCCTGGAATCAACATTCCAAATGCAATTCCACATGCGTTCATTAATAAAAAATTTAAGCCTGGGGATACATGATTGTACACAACAAATGCTAGTAATAATAACCCACCAATTGTAATATTTTTAAATTTTATTATAAGACCTGTCATAATAAGAGTTATTGCAAGGCTAAATAAAATCTCTAAAGTTGGATTATTAATTCCTTTAATTAACGTGATAGCTACATGCAAAAACCATGAAAGGCCAAAAACAGCCCAAATAATTTTTACAACTCTTCCTAATTGAGTTTCATATCCAATCTTATGTCCAGTTTTAATGTTGTAATTGGTGGTATATATCATTCCTATTACTGGAATTGCAATCCAATATACGAGTGAGGAATAATTAGAAAACTGAACAAGCTCAGGAAAAAAATAATGAAATAAGCTCATTGAGATTATTAAGATTCCCCAAAATAATAGATTATAACCTATAGGTTTTAAACTATTTTTTGTTTGTATTATAGCATCATTTATGATTTTAATTTGTTCTTCTTTTGTCATAATAAATTGGTTTATTAGCTATTTTAAAATAACTAGTTTTATTTTTTTTCCTTTAAAAAATTCAGCTGCGCTTTCAACAGTTGTCTCAGATTGCAAAGAAATACGCACAAAGCCTTCACCAAAACTAAGGTAGGTGAAACATGGATTTTCATAAATCAAACTGTATTGAGGAAATTGACTCCATCTCTCAATTTTTCCCTCACTTGCTGGTCTTTGTATGTAAGCCATTACAGCTCCATTATCTGCCACATCCTTAGTTATTTCATCTACCTTAATTTCAAGGTTTCCATATTTTTTATCTTCACTAATACTTGTTAACTCAACAAAATCTAAAAATATAGTTTTGTCTATTGAATTGTAATAATTGATTGTATTCTCGCCTGTGTCTACAGAAACTAATTTTGACATTCCGCAGCTTGATAGTAAAATCAAAACCATTAACATTAATGTTTTACTAAATAAGTTTTTCATTTTTTTTAATTTAAATTATTAAATACAAATATAAACTAGTTTATAAAATAAACCAAATTAATTTTTAAAAAACTATTTCTTAAATTTTCTATAAATAATAAAAGCAATACTAAAGACAACTATATAAGGAATTGCCATAAGGTATACAATTCCGTCATTTATTCCTTTTGCAGACACTTGTCCTTCTTCACTTTCTAATACAGCTCTACACATGGCACACTGCCCTAATATAGCATCTGTAACAAAGAACAAAACAATAAGAAATATATATTTAAATTTCATAATTAATAATAAGGGGAAATCATTATATAAACTATTACACCAGTAACCGCGACATAAAGCCATAAAGGAAAAGTGATTTTAGCTATTTTTTTATGTGCCTGTATATCATTAGTAATTGCTCTAACATAAGTAACTAATACAAATGGAATTACAGTAATTGACAAAAGAATATGAGAAATAAGTATTGTAAAATAAATATACCTAATAGTTCCTTCACCTCCGAACGGAGTAGATTCACTTGTCATGTGATAGGCTACATACATCAATAAAAAAACTAAAGAGAGAGCAATAGCAAACTTCATTAAAAGTGAGTGTAGTTTTATCTTTTTATTTTTAATTGCAACTAACGCAGATATAAGCAGTAAAGCAGTTAAAGCATTTATCGACGCATAAATGGGAGGTAAAAATGACAATGGTTCAACATTAGGTAACTTTACAGTAAATAATATAGCTACTACAACTGGAATCAAAATAGAAACTAGTATTATAAGCTTGTTGTATTTAATTGGCTCAGACATAATTTTTTACTTTAATAACTTTAATATATCTTCTTTAAGTATTGAAATTTCTTCCTTCTCGCCGGAGCTATCCACTACTTGTTTAAAATCAATAGCACCTTTGTAGTAAATTAATGGATTCCCAAAATCATCAGATCTACATCTAATATAACCTTCCTGATCAATTAATGCAAAATTTCCAGAATGCTCAAATCCTCCAGCTGCAGATTCTTCTTGAGCTGTGTATAAATTAAATCCATTATTAGCTAGTTTATAAATTTCTTCTTTATCACCTGTTAAAAGATTCCAATTTTTATTTGTAATTCCAAATTGATTAGCATAATCACTTAACACCTCAATAGTATCATATGCTGGATTTATTGTGAAAGAAGCAAAGCCCAGATTGTCAAATTCACTAAATGAGTTTTGAATCTCTACTAAATTATAATTCATAATAGGGCATATTGTAGGACAAGTGGTGAAAAAGAATTCTACAATATATACTTTTCCCTCATAATCTTTATTAGTAATTAGCTCACCATTTTGATTAGTAAAAGAAAAGTTAGGAACTTTTTTTTTCTCTCCATTAATTTCAAGATACATTAAATTAGAATCTCCAATATTATTATTAACAGATCTACTTCTACTTTCTTCTCTAGCTATATCGTCATTTGATAATCGATCAATAATTCTTGGAACAAAAATTATTCCAAAAACTAACACTATAAATGAAATACCTATATATGAATTATTTGTTTTACTCATTAATTCTCAATGTTTTCATTTCTTCTATTGTTTGAATCAACACCAGCTTTACGCTTTTGTCTGTATTCAGTAAATAAAATTCTTAAATCATCATTCATTTTATTTTTTATTTCTGAAACTTTAGTAGAGTTATAAGAACTTAATCCAAAAATCTCAACTCCTTTATCTACATCAGATGGTTTTCTATCATCAATTCTACCTCTTTGATTCAAATCTTTGTCAACAATAAATATGTTAGGAGACGATAAATCATTGCTTAAAGCATTTGAGGATTTAAGAGAGCTATGTAAGTCCTTAATTTGATCGCTAGAGCCGAAAGCAAATCCCCAATATTTTAATTCATCGTACGCATATAATTCAAGTAATAACTCATTTACTTGGTCTTCAGAGCCATTTGGAACTATCATTAATAATTGAAATTTCTTAAAACCCTTAAACTTATCGTAAATAAGTTCCTTGAGATTTAGTGCTACTGTCAAGTTATCCATAGGATTATCGCCTAAAAAGGCAAGGACAGTTATATTACCACGAAGAAGTCTTTTATCTTCTTCTATGTAAGTAAATGAATCTACATCTTTAACATTATTTTTAACAATATCTAAAGAGTTGTAGTTATGAGTTGAAGGATATAAAAAGAGGAGGAAAATAACTGGCAAGAAAAATAATACTGAAAGTATTAACCATTTTTTTATAGACGTCGAATTCATTTGTGTTTGTGTAAAAAGAAACTCAAAGGTTTTTTAAAAATCTCTTTTGATGTAACCTTGATCGTAAGTATCAAATATATAACCTGCTTCTTGAATTAAAATCCACATTAGGTAGCAAATTAAAAATATTGCAGTCCAAACAACAACTCTCCTTAGAGACGGGGTTTCATCACGCATGTGCATGAAATCCCATGTTATATAATATGCTTTAACAATAGTTAAAATAATAAAAATCCAGTTTAAAATTTTCATACTTAAAAAGCTTTCCATCAAAAACGGAGGCTTAATTATACCTAAAACTACTTCCACGGCAGTAACTATGGTAAGTAAGATTAGTACTCCCCAAATCTTTTGAGTATTAGATTTAAATTTAATTAAACCTCTAAAAATTTCTAACTTATGTCCGTCCGCCATATCAATAATATATAATTAAACTAAATAGAAAAATGTAAATACGAATACCCAAACTAAATCAACAAAATGCCAATATAAACCTACTTTTTCAACCATTTCATAACTCCCTCTTCTTTGGTATGTACCAAGAATAACATTGAAAAATATAATTATATTTAGAACTACTCCTGAAAAAACGTGGAAGCCGTGAAATCCAGTTATGAAAAAGAAAAAGTCTGCAAACAGCGGTGTCCCGTATTCGTTATCAATAAGGTTTGCACCTTCAACAACATAAGAACCATTATCAACTAGCATTTTTAATGACTCTTCTCTAGAAAGAACTGTTTTGTGACTACCTTCAATAATTTGAGTTCTTACTAGTAGATTAGGTGATGATTCAAAACCTTCAATTACTTCATCAAGAGTGTAGTCTGATAAAGTTGATTCAGACATAAACCAAACCCCATTTTTTGCTAAGTTTTGCTCTCTTTCAGTTTCAATTGACGAGGCAAAATCTTTAAGTGCTATCCGTTTATTAGAATCTGCATCAACAAACTGAATTATATTTCCTCCATTAGTTTTTACTGCTCCATAATCTCCCTTTATAAAAGTTGCCCATTCCCATGCTTGAGAACCAACAAATATTAGACCTCCAATAATTGTTAAGAACATATAAAAAGTCACTTTGGCCTGGTTCATTTGGTGACCAGCATCTACAGCAAGCACCATTGTAACTGACGACATAATTAATACAAATGTCATAAAAGCAACATAGATCATTGGTAATTCTTGTCCATGCATAAATGGAACGTGAGTAAACACCTCATCAGCTATGGGCCAAGAATCAATGAACTTAAATCTTGAAAATCCATATGCTGCCAAAAACCCAGAAAAAGTTAATGCATCCGAAACAATAAAAAACCACATCATAAGCTTACCATAGCTCGCTTTCATGGGTTTATTTCCCCCGGACCAATCTTCATTTTGACTTGTTGCAGATACTGTAGAACTCATAAATATGATTTATATTAAAAAACGGTACAAAAATAATTAATTTATATGAAGAAAACTAAAAATAAAAATAAGTATATCCATAAAACGTCAACAAAATGCCAAAAGTTAGTTACTAATTCAAATCCTAGCATATTATCGCTTTGATATTTGCCTCTTAAAAGCATAATTAAAACAACTGTCAAACAGAGCAAGCCCACTGCTGCATGCAATAAATGAAAAAAAGCAATTAAAAAAATAAAAGAAGAAGTAACATTACTTGTTGGTCCTGTAAAATAATACCCCAAGTCAATTAATTGTGAAAAACCATAAAATTGTAATGAAACAAACAATGTAGCGCAAACCACAGCAAGAAAAAATAATATAGTACTCTTTTTTTTATCATTTTTTCTAAGTGAAAGCTTTGAAAGATAAACAAATAAGCTACTTAATATTATTACAATTAAACTAGCGGTAAAAGCGCTTGGAAGCTCATGTTCAGCCATCCAATCTACTCTAGTTTTACTTGCCACAAAAGCACTGGTTAAACCTCCAAATGACATAATAAGTGATCCTATTCCAAACCACAGCATCATTTTTTTTGCTCTGGTATTTTTTGTTTTATTTGAACCTTGTGTTAAATCCATTGAATTAAAATAAATTATCGATTAAATATACAATTTGTACTAATGTTAAATATAAAATACTCACATACATTAAAACTTTTGCATTTTGAGTTGTACTTGTTTTAAATAATTGGAAGGAATAAAATAATAAAAACATTCCTAACATGAGGACTATGACTAAACCATAAGTTGAAAGAGATAAATCCCCGGTGACATTAAAATATGGAACTATGGACATAATTATTGCCCAGAAAGAATAAAAAATTATTTGAAAAGTAGTTGATTTATCTTTTCTACCTGTTGGCAACATCTTAAATCCTGCTTTTTCATATTCATCATTTTGCCACCAGGCGATTGCCCAAAAATGTGGAAACTGCCAAAAGAACTGCATTAAAAATAATGCTAATGCTTCAACGCCTAATTCATTAGTTGCTGCTACCCAACCTAGCATAAATGGAATTGCTCCAGGTATAGCCCCTACAAAAACAGAAAGAGGAGTTATTAATTTTAGTGGAGTGTATACGCATGCATAAATAAATATTGAGATTGCCCCTAACATTGCACATAATGGACTGATAATGTAAAGAAAAGTTAATCCAGCAATGACAAAAGTAAAACCAAGAATAAGTGCATTATTAACTGATATCTGACCCATTGGCAATGGCCTTCCTTTGGTTCTTTGCATTAAAGCATCTAAATCTCTTTCAATAACTTGATTGAAAATATTTGAAGCGCTAACCATCATTAATCCACCTACTACTAAGTATGAAAATATTTCAAAATCAAATTCACTCATTCCGATTAGATAACTAATCACAGATGAAAACACTACACTTACCGAAAGTCGTAGCTTAGTGATTTCTATAAAGGAACTGAATGTAAATTTATTGTCTTGCACTGATTAATGGCTAAAAATAACGATGCAAAGATAAGTCTAAATTACAATAAGGGCAATCATAATTAATATCAATTTAACTGAGGGGGAAAATAATAAAAATTAGTCCTGTACTTGAAAAATGATAGGTAAAGAATAAGGAACTACAACTGCCTTTCCTCTTTGTTTTCCTGGCTTCATCTTAGGCAGTAAATTAACTACTCTTGTAGCTTCTTTTACTAGCCTTGGATGTGGAGCTCTTGCTCTAACACCGACTACATCACCATTTTTATCAATTTTAAAAATAACACTAATTCTTTGTCTTCCTGAAAGACCAAGGTCTCCAGCTAAATCAGTGTTAAATTTTCTTTGAACAAATTTTGTGATATTTTGGGACATACATTTACGTCTTGCTTCATTATTTCCTTTATCACAACCAGGGAAGATTGGAACATTTTCTATAACAGAAAAAGGGACTTCAATATCTTCTTCAACTTCTTCAATATCAAGATCTTCAATTTCCATTTCTTCTTCTTGATCGGTCTCAGTAGATTCAATAACAGTTTCTTCAACTTCCTCTTCATCTTCAACTATCTCAATAACTTCAGGAGCAGCTGGAGGTGGAGGTGGAGGTGGGGGTGGCACAACCTGTTCTAATAATGGAATTTCTTCATCATCTAATTCATCCATGTTTACAAGACCTATATCTATAGCACTTCTATCATAAACTTTCCAATTAATAGTCATGTATGATAAAAACACCATCAAAGCTAATCCTATTGCAAAATACAATGAAGCATTTCTAGAAATGTCTGCTTTTGGATTTTTTTTAGACTCCATATTTTATTTTTTTGATTGCGGTTTGGTAAAATAACCAATTATTTGAATAAAAAGCAAGTGATTATAATTTTAAATCTTTCTTTTTTTTTAAGTTAAAATATATGTAAGCTAATAGAATTCCTATGAGATTAAACACTATATCCAAAAATTCAGCGCTTCTTGTAAGGGTTAAATATTTTTGTCCAATTTCAATTAAAATTCCAAATGTTAATGCAAATACAAATAAATAAATTAATCCTTTAGCATTAAACCAATTAACAAAAGTCTTTTGCCATAAAAAATAAAAGACCAAATAAAACAAAAGATGAGCTAATTTATCGTTGACACGAAAATTATAAGTTAAAATATCATCAGATTCTGAAAAACCTAAATAGATAATTAAAGCACTATATGTTAGCGCAACAATTAAATTAAAATTATTCACCAACCATTTTTTTGTAATCCTCAGCTGACATTAGATTGTCTATTTCAGATGAATCACTGATTTGAACCTTAATCATCCAGCCTTCTCCATAGGGATCATCATTTACTTTTTCAGGCTCACTTTCCAGTAGTTCGTTAAATTCAATTATCTCACCACTTAGTGGCAAAAACAAATCAGAAACAGTCTTTACAGCCTCAACAGATCCGAAAACTTCTTCAGCATCAAATTTTTCTCCTACAGTATCTACTTCAACATAAACAATATCCCCTAACTCACCTTGAGCAAAATTTGTAATTCCTACAGTTGCTATGTCATTTTCAATTAATACCCATTCGTGATCTTTCGTATATTTTAAATTTAAAGGTGTGCTCATTTTATTGTTTTATTAAAAATTAATTTCCAAAGTTATATCTCATTGTAAAGCCAGATCTAATCGTTGTTTGAGGGAACGCTGTGGATATTGCATATTCTGAAAAAGAATAATCGAAATAAAATATACCCGTTAGGTTCCTGCTAAAATCATAGTCAGCAGAATATTTAAAATTCCATATCGTTTGACCAGAAGTTACTTGATTATTATCTAAATCCAAATATCTAATAATTGTTTTATTATTCCTAACAGAAAGGTCTAATTTCATATTTAAATCACTTTTTATAATTTGGCTGGCTCCAGCTAAACTTGACCTTATTCTCAAATCTTTAACTCTATATCCAAAACCAAAGACATACTCATTTCCTTGAATTTCAGTTAATAAATTGTTATCAAAGCTTAAAGATAACAATCGATCTTTTTTAACTTCAGCCAAAATTTTTACAGAGTTCTTCATTTCAAAATCTAATTTAAACAAAGGACTAAACTGTTCCATTAGGTTTATATTGCTGTATAAAAATTCATTTTTGTAATTATTAGATTGATCTAAAACATTTGGATTTTGCAAACTAAAATCTAATTCAGGGTTCCCTTGATTAAAATCCAAATTAGATCTAAATTGATTAATTGTATACATTGCGTTGTATCCATGAGAAATTGACAATCTCTTAAAGTTCTTTTTGAACCATTTTAATTTCATCAGTCCAGTATACTTTAAAGACCAATTTGGAATAGGAACATTTCTAAATGCGCTCATGTTAGAAGTAGATGGATCATTCCCAGTGTAGGCAGATAAGAAAGCTGGTAGTAAAACTGACTGATTAGTTTTGCCATATCCTAAAGGAAAACCACTTAAATCACCGTTTTCAAAGTTATTCGGATTAGTAAAATCAATTCCTGCATCTAAAGCTAATCTTCTCGCTATTACTAATCGATTTTCTCTAAATGTATCAAAAGTTTCAGAGCTGTTTTCATCACTGTTAGAAAACGCTGTTTTTATTAAAACAGTTGATATATTAAAGTTTCCTAAAGTGTTTTGAATTAAAGGATTATAATCATCACTTAAGCCATCACCATCTAAATCTATTGTATTAAAATTCTCGGTTAAGTTCTCCGAATAGGTTCTCCCAGCTGTTAAATCTATTTTTAGGTCCCTTATTGGAGTTAGGTTAGCAGAAAAAGTTAAATTCTTGTTTTTAACCTGAGTATACTGTTGATTAAACTCAGGAAACACAGTAAGCCATCCATTCCTTGCTGCTAAATATCTAATATCTCTTTGACTACCGAAAACATAGCCTAAGGATGGCCTAAAAGAACCTATAAAGTCTGGTGTTTGTAAATATCCTGGCAAAAATGAACCATTGTTTTCAGAGTAATTGATTTGTATTCTTTTAACACTAGTTAAAAGGTCAATTACCGTCTTTTTAAAATTAAACTTATTATTTACTGGAGAATTTCGCTGCGATCCAATAGATCGTTTATCAGCAGACCTATTGTTATTATTAACTAACCCAATATATCTATAGAACTTAGTCATATCTAATGAACTATTTATATTATGAGTGTTAGCATTTGAAATAGTATTTCCTAAATCGTAGGTTTCACCATTAAGAGTTAAATTACCAAATAAATCAGATCCCTTTTGCCATTGAAAATCGCCAGTGTAAGAGTAAGAAGTTTTTAAAAAACTAAATGTTGGTATTTTATTTAATGGAAGCTCGTAATTAATTGCAAATTGCTGGGATTGTCTATTGGGATCTCCAATGTCAAAAAATCTGTCAAAAACATCAAGTGTTGAATCCTGAGCTCCATTTATATTATCATCTAAAAAATAATTTTTTACAATATTATTATTTGAAGCATTATAACTAAAATTTAAGCCATCACTAATTACATAATTAAAATTGTATTGTAAATCAAAATTATAATTTCTTCTAAAAAGCTCATTGACTGAAATGTTATCTCCCGTTAATTCTGATTCTCTAAATTTTTGTTTATTAAACTGTCTAATAAAATCTGTATTTACAGAAATATTAGTTGGCAATAAATTAAAATTAATATCTTTTAATATTTTAAAATATTTACCTGTAAACAACGAATCATTTTTCTTAAATGGTTCTAATTTAATTGAATTAAAATTAAAATTGTAAGCAGCTCCTGCTCTAACATTTTGATCTAACAGATCTTCTATTTCATAATCTCTATGTTCAATCTCGTTATAAGAATAATTAAACGTTAAATTTTCGATATCATAAAACTTAGGTTGGCCTTCCCCAGTACGTTGTTTATTTACTCCAATAAAATTAATACTCTTTCTCTTTGTATAATCCTCAGATTGCTCAAGAATTTTATTTTTTTCAATTGTGTTCTCTACTGAGCTCAATCTAGTTTGAAGTTTAATGTCCTTGTATTGTTGATCATATTCAGGTGTAATTAACTCCTCACTTAATCCAAAGTTAAAAGGTATTGTTACTCCCCATTTTTCAGGAAGCAATTGCCCTACATTAATATTTGATACTAAATCATATTGCCTAATATCTTCTATGTCTCTTTCATTAGGACCTTGTTCAATACTTCCAAAGCCGCTTGTACTCTGCCTTCCAGTAGCACTTAAACTCATAAAATCTGCAATGTTTGTATCAATTGTAACTGTTGCAGCCCAACCTCCTTCGTTATCCATATCAGATAATCTAAGCTCGTTAAACCAGACTGTACCACAAACATCCATATTATCTTGCCTAGGGTTTTTAACCCCAACCATCAAAGTCCTAATATCACCAAAATTAGGATTACCCTTGATAGATACCCTATGCTGACCAAGTTGAAATGGTGAAAACTCATCAACTGGATCTACAATTAAATCATCTCCAAAAACATCATAAAAAATAGGGTCTTCATTTGCTAAAGTTCCATTGGTAATTCCTAAAGACTTAATTGACTCTAGGACATCCATAGGTAGATTAATTTCATTTATTTCAGGCCAAATTGACTGGGGGTCTAATGTATTTGTAGATGATCTTTGAAGCGGAACTTCAATTTGATAATAATTTTGGGTTAAATCATTACCCATCCTAATAAAACCAACAATATCTCCATCAGAAAGTCCTGGGCTTGATCCTTCCTCAGCATGCAAGAACATTCTAATTCTTTTGTACTGCCTCATATCTACATTGATATTCTTGTAAACTGCTCTTGAGTCCTCAGTTTCTAATGCACAAACATCTAATACTAATGACTGTTCATTTTGCCTTACAATAGTATTATTGTTATTAAACTGCTCCCTCTCAACACCTGGAGGAGAGACATAACTTTCTTCATTTTCTTGAATACCAATAACTCCGACATTTAAACTTGTGATATCATTATCATTGTTAACTTCTTCATCGAGTGAAAGTTGATATTTTCTCCAATCACTTCTAACTAGCTCAAGAGTACCAAATCTAAATGTAGTATTTTCAGAAAATTCATTTAAATACATTCTTATAAATCTAATAGATCTGAAGTCAGAAATTCCCCCAATTGTATTTGAAGGTTCATTGACAGGTACCCTAAATTGATACCACTTTATAGTTTCTGTTGTTCCATTTGGAAGTGATACAGTTTTCTCTTTTCTATCTTTAATAAATTGATTGTTTATATCAGATAATGAATTTGGAGTTATATTAATCTCATACTCAAAATAACTATCAATAGTGTTCATTGTATTATCTCTATTGATATCCTCTGCATCTGGTTGAGTTGTTGAGCCTCTGTTGGTGTTTGTAAAAATTTCCGGAGAGTTACCATCTAACCCATTATATTGTTTATACCTATTTAAAATATCTCCATCAGCATTTAAGAAATAATTATAGTTATCGTTGGACGGATCTTCCAAAGATGCATAAGATGGAAACTTAATGATTTCTTCTTGATCATCATAACCATCTAAACCTACATCTTGATTAACCCTCTCTTCTCCTAAGGTAGAAAAAGCATAAATTAAGGATTGATTTTGAGGAACTATTGACCCCCATGTCGTTTCATTTAATAAGCTTATATCACCATCCTCAGGTAAACCATTTTCGTACTGCTTTCTACCATCTTTTAAAACATCTTCAGAAATATTACCTAAATTAAATGTCAACTTACCACCTGAATTTTCAGGGTTATTTATAAAGGGATCTTGTAACCAAAATTCTATATACTCAACATTAGATTGTTCAAAATCGGTAGTCGTAATTTGTCTCGTTATTCCAGCCCAACTGTTAGAAGGGTTTGTTAAACTGTTTTCTACATTTTCAGGATTCATATTATACGGACCCCTTACATCAGGATAATAGTTTAAATCTAATGAATTTATAACTGAAATTTGACCTTGTACAATATCTATTTGTGGGAAAATTTCATCGATAAAAATTCTTCTAGTGTATGGGTTAGAAATTTCGTCATCATTAATCTCATCAGGTCTAATACTACTATAAAAAACTGGATCAATTGAGTACCAATTTAACAAGGCTCTATCATATCCATTTTGAATTCCATTAGCATCTTCACCGCCATCATTATAAAACAGACCAAGGTTTTTAGGTCTACTTGACAATGACCAGCCCTGAGGACTCATTAAATCTATAATATTTTGAGTTCCTTCAAAATCATCTACATAAGAAGTTACTTCACCTTTGAAATCAGTTCCTTTGGGCGCTCCGGGAACAAGATAAGCTACCTCACCTCTTAATGATAAATTTGATGCAACTTCTGTTTCAATAGTTGGGAGTTTATTGATTAACCTTGTCAATAAAGGAAGTTCCGTTTCAAAGTTTCCGTTAAATCCAAATATTGTATTATTGATGGGTTCAGTTCCATAATTTGCTTTTTGTGTTACAGGTCTTTCATTTAAATTTAAAAAAGTACCACCTAATAAGAATTTCTCGCTGAACTGATGCTCAACATTAAAGCCAGTAAATCGTTTTGTTTGTTGTCCAAAAGTTGCATTATTTTCTACACTTACATTTATCGGAGTTCCTGAAGATTGAAGCGCAGGGTCAAGGATTTGAACAGTACCTGCTTGGTAGTTTACAGTATAATCAACTCCTTCAGTTAATACCCTTCCGCCTGCTGTTACATTGACTGATCCTCTAGGAACATTATATGCGCCTATTGGAATTCCGGATCCACTAGAAGATTTGTATTTACCAGTAATTTGAAATTTATTCTTCTCTGAATCTTGTAATGCAATAGTTTTTGAAGATTTATAAAGACTTGAGTAAACGTATTTTTTTTGATTTAAGTTATAGTCATCGGCAATATCCTCGTTCCCATCATAGTTTTCGTTTGGACTTAACCTTAGTTTTTCAAATAGAAACTCCCCAAATGGTTCAACTTTTGTAAATATAATTTTACCGTTATTTTGAAGAACTGTTATTCCTGGAACAAAGTCAAAAAACCCATCTCCTCTAAACTGAGGGTCATTATTGGAATTTAATCTATCAAAATTAAACAGATTTAAAAGTGGTGTTTCAGTGATATTTAAATCATTCGCATTAGTAGTTGGGAAAGGGACTCCGTCAACTGGTGTTATATAATTTAATGGTGAAGATTCATTATAAAAAATATTAAGCTTAAACCCATCTTCTTCTAATTGGAAAGATCCTGTATTATATATGTTTTTCATCATTAATTTCCACATAGGAGCCTCAACACTACTTACTGTACTCTTTAATAATTTTACAATCAAATTATTATTGTTAACAACTGGATTAGTATTGTCATTATTATTTGATATTTCGGTTGCTTGAACACCATCATTTGCAAATTCACCAACTTGATAAACTTGATCTCCAATAGTGTATTGAAAAGCAACTGCAAGTATTTCATCGTTGTCAAGTTTTTGATTTAATGAAATATATCCAAGTTGAGTATTAACAGTGTAATCGGAGCCGGTATTTAATTTTTTTGCGTTTTCTAACTTACCATAATCATACCCTTCATTAACATTTGGCAAAAGAATACCAGATTGTATTGTAGCAATGTCACGAACAGAGTTGGTTAACTGTGAATCTGATTGACCAATGACTAGTGGGTTAAATCCATTATTTGCATTATCAGGGTTTGCATTTGGTCCTACAAATATATTCACATTTGAAGCTAAATTAGAAGATTCTCCAAGATCTTGGAATGCTACAATGTTTCTAACGTTATCTATTGTATTATTTCTATTAGTGACCCAAACTTCAGTTCTTGTAATTTGAATATTAGAGTTGACATATGGGTAGTTCAATAAAGCTTGATCGTATTTTTCTCTAAATGCATGACTTAAAAAAAAATGTCTGTTTTCATCATAATCTAAAGCTCTAAATTGAAATTCTTCAATTATCCCTCCAGCCTGAGCTACAACTGTTTTAGCCTCAGATTTTTGTTCAGAAAATACTGCAGTGACTCTAGTTTTACCGAATTGAAGTTCTGTTTTAAAACCAAACAAACTCTGAGCACCAGTAATTAAAGAACTGTTTAGTGGCATACTTACATTTCCTACTTCAATTTTTTTAATAATATCGTCTTCTGTTGGCTCATATTGAATCTGCATAAGATTTTGAAAATCGAATGTAGATTGAGTGTCAAAATTTGCATTTACCTGAACTCTTGTTCCTACCTTACCAAGTAAACTTAATCCAATTCTTTGATCAAAATCAAAAGAAAAATTACTTCTATTTCTGGGTGAAAATGAAGGGTTGTCTTGCTTTGTATATAATACACCAAGGTCTATTTCTAGAGAACCTTGTGGAACAACTTCTATAGTATTACCTCCAAAAATTGACTCAAATAACTTAGAATTGACATAAATTTCTGGAATCAAATTTTTCTGTAAATCTTCTGAACCATCAAGTCTACCCTCAGCAGCTTTGATTTTGTCTTTATAATATTTTTTTAAATTTTCATCTAAAATTAAATCTTCATATTCTTTTGGAGATAAAATAATTGGATAGTTTATATTAAAATCACCAACTGATTGATTAAAAAAATACCTATCACTAATTGGGTCGTAAGTGTAATTTTCCTCAATACTAGTAGGGTTTTCTAATTCAAGATTAGTTGTAGAAAATTCTTCAGATGTTAGATTTTGAGAAAAAGCAGTTGAAATAGATAGAATTATAATTATACCAAATAGAAGTATATTAAATTCACGTACTACTATATTTTTGAATTTATTCAAACTAAATTATAAATTTTTCAAAGCTTCTTTTATAATGAGTTCAACTGAAGCATCTGCATTATCTAATATGATTTTATCAACTAATTTTTCAGAAGTTTTTTTGTTAATTCCAAGCACTTCTAGTGCAGATAACGCTTCTTCTTTAGCTGTATTGTTATTTTGGAAAGAAATTTTATCATCAAGATCATATATTTTTAAGACTTTGTCTTTTAGCTCTATTATAACTCTTTGAGATGTTTTAAGGCCGATACCTTTGACAGATTGAATCATTGCAGAATCTCCAATTGAAATTACTTGGATTATTTGTTCAGGAGAAAGAGAAGATAACATTGTTCTGGCTATACTCGCACCAATTCCACTTACAGAAATCAGTAGCCTAAAAATCTCTCTTTCTTTTCTAGAATAAAAACCAAATAACGTATGAGAATCTTCTTTGATTTGAAGATGGGTATATAGTTTTAAATTTTCCTGGTCGGGAATTGCAGAAAATGTATTTAAAGAAATGTTAATTAAATAACCTATTCCATTGACTTCAATGATAACACTTGTAGGTGACTTTTCAATTAATTTTCCTTTTATGTGAGTTATCATAGTTTATTATTTTACCAAATTTAGTTAATTTATTTTCTTGACTCTTTCATTTGAGCATCAATTACTGCTATTGCAGTCATATTTATAATTTCATCAACAGATGCGTCTAATTGTAAAATATGTACAGGTTTTTTTAGACCCATCATTATTGGACCTATATTGTCAGCTTTGTTTAATTCTTTTAAAAGTTTATAGGTGATATTTGCTGAATCTAAATTTGGAAATATTAATGTATTTACCTTTTTTGAGGATAATTTTGAAAAAGGAAAAATATCATTTCTCATTACGTTATTGAGCGCAAAATCTGTTTGGAGTTCACCGTCAACAATTAAGTCGGGTGAAGATCTGTGTAAATACTTAACAGCATTTCTAACCTTTGTTGCTGAAATATCTTTGGAAGATCCAAAATTAGAAAAAGATGTCATTGCAATGACAGGATCTATACCAAACATTTTAACCGTTGTTGCTGTCATCTGTGCAATTTTTGCTAATTCCGAGGCATTAGGATCAATGTTGATAGAAGTATCGCTAAGAAACAGTGGGCCTCTTTCAGTTATTAATAAATTTGTTGTAGCAATTCTGGTTGCACCTTCATCCAAACCGATTAGTTTTAATATAGGTTTTACAACATTTGGATAGCTTTTTGAATAACCAGTAATTAAAGCATCGGCATCTCCAGCGTTAACCATCATAGCTCCAAAATAATTTCTCTCTCGCATTAATTTTTTTGATGCTAAAAGTGTTAACCCTTTTCTTTCTTCTTTTTTCCAATAAATGTGAGCATATTCATTAATCATTTCTTGATTGTTTTCTTTTGGATCTACTATTTCAATAGCATCATCAAAATCCAACTCTTCCATTAACATTTTTATAGTTTCATTTCTTCCTAATAAAATTGGAATTGCAATTCCTTCATCATGAACAAATTGAGCAGCTTTTAACACTGTTAATTGATCTGCCTCTGCAAAAACTACTCTTTTAGGGTTTCTTTTTGCTCTACCATGCATCAATCTTACCAATTTATTATCGCCTCCAGACCTTTCAATAAGTTCATCTATATATTTAGGCCAATTTTTAATTGGAAATTGAGCTACACCACTATCCATAGCTGCTTTAGCAACAGCTGGTGGAACAACAGAAATCAGTCGTGGATCAAATGGTTTTGGTATAATATAATCTCTACCAAAAGTTAATCTTGTTTGATCATAGGCAACATTAACTTGCTCAGGAACTGCTTCTTTAGCTAAATCTGCAAGTGCAATAACAGCAGCTTTTTTCATCTCCTCATTAATAGTCGTTGCTCTAACATCTAAAGCACCTCTAAAAATAAATGGGAACCCTAAAACATTATTGACTTGATTTGGGTTATCACTTCTTCCAGTTGCCATAATAACGTCCTCTCTTGTGTTTGTAGCTAACTTATAATTAATTTCTGGGTCTGGATTAGCCATGGCAAATACAATAGGGTTTTTAGCCATTTTATTTAACATTTTTGGAGTTAATATATCCGAAGTTGAAAGGCCTATAAAAACATCTGAGTCGACTATAGCTTGGTCTAATGTCGAGATGTTCTTTGAAGTTGCAAACTCAGATTTGCTCTTATTTAAATTTTTTCTTTTAGAATTAATAACTCCTTTACTATCAAGCATTACAATATTATCATTATTAAGTCCAAAAGACTTATAAAGTTTTGCACATGAGATGGCTGCGGCCCCTGCTCCGCTAATAACCATTTTGACTTCTTCTATTTTTTTATCTGCAATTTCTAAGGCATTAATTAATGCCGCTGCAGAAATAATTGCTGTACCGTGTTGATCATCATGCATCACTGGTATGTTAAGCTCTTTCATTAATCTTCTTTCAATTTCAAAAGCCTCAGGTGCTTTAATATCCTCAAGATTGATTCCTCCAAAAGTAGGTGCTATATTTTTTACAGTATTAATAAATTCATCAATGTTTTCTGTATCAACTTCAATATCAAAAACGTCAATGTCAGCAAAAATTTTAAAAAGTAAAGCCTTTCCTTCCATCACAGGTTTTGATGCTTCTGCACCAATATTTCCTAATCCTAAAACAGCCGTTCCATTGGTGATAACAGCTACTAAATTTCCTTTTGAAGTATATTTATAAGAATTTGATTTGTCTTTTTCTATCTCTAGACATGGCTCAGCAACACCTGGTGAGTAGGCTAAAGAGAGATCTCTTTGAGTAGCATATTTTTTTGTAGGAACTACTTTAATTTTACCTGGACTAGGCTTAGCGTGATAATCTAATGCTTGTTTTCTTGTTGTTTTTCTTTTCATTTGGATGGTAGATGAATTACAAATGTAATATCTTATAGGTAAAACAAAAACTTAAGTAGGCTAATGTTTTAAGAAATTTATATTTCTTTTCAACCCTTTGAGTTTTGTTCTTTTTACAGCTGATTTCGAAAAAACCTTACTAAAAGTTTCCTGAGTTATTTCATCCCAATCTTTTTTTGTCATTGATAATAGATCAGGATTAGGATTAAATAATGGTTCGTTATGAGCTTTTGAAAATTTATTCCATGGACAAACATCTTGGCAAATATCACAGCCAAACATCCAATTTTCAAACATTCCCTTCATTGAGCTGGGGATATTATCTTTTAATTCAATTGTAAAATAGGATATACATTTACTTCCATCTACAACATAAGGTTCAACTATTGCGTCTGTTGGGCATGCTTCTATACAAGCAGTGCATGATCCGCAATGATCCGTTTCTATATGATCATTTATTAAATCCAAGTCTATTATCAATTCAGTAATAAAATAAAAAGAGCCAACTTTTTTAGTGATTAAGTTTGAGTTTTTTCCTACCCAGCCTAGGCCACTTTTTGCAGCCCATGCCTTTTCTAGTATAGGGGCTGAATCAACAAATGCTCTACCAGAAACTTCACCAATATTTTCTCTAATAAAATACAGCAACTCTTTTACCTTGTCTTTCACAACAAAATGATAATCATTACCATATGCATATTTGGAGATTTTTGGAGATTTTTCAACACTTAATTCCTCACTTGGATAATAATTATATAATAATGAGATAACACTTTTAGAATCTGAAACTAACTTTCTAGTATCTAATCTTTTGTCGAAATGATTTTCCATATATTTCATTTCTCCATGCATATTTTTATTAAGCCATTTTTCTAGTCTAGGTGCTTCTTCTTCTAAAAACTGAGATTTACTTATACCACATGAAATAAAGCCAAGTCTATTTGCTTCAGACTTAATAAGTTCAGTATATTTTTGTTTTTTAGTCAATGGAGTTTTTAAAATTAAAACAAACCCTTTTGTTTATTAGCTTTAACTTTTCCAAGGTGCTTGTATGCAATATCCATAACTTCTCTTCCTCTGGGAGTTCTCATAATAAAACCTTGCTGAATTAAAAAAGGCTCATACACCTCTTCAATTGTTTCAGCATTTTCTCCAACTGCTGTAGAAAGAGTATTTAACCCAACTGGTCCACCACTAAATTTGTCGATAATGGTATTGAGAATTTTATTATCCATCTCATCAAGTCCATATTTATCAACATTTAGTGCTTGCAAACTACTTTTAGAGATTTTTAGATCTATCTCACCATTTCCTTTAATTTGAGCAAAATCACGAACTCTTCTTAAAAGAGCATTGGCAATTCTTGGAGTCCCTCTACTTCGTCCCGCAATTTCGATTGATGCATCGTTTGATATAGGTACATTTAAAATATCTGCACTTCTTTTTATAATGGTAGACAAAACCTCTTTTGTATAATATTCAAGTCTACTTGTAATTCCAAATCTAGCTCTCATTGGAGCAGTTAATAGTCCTGATCTCGTTGTAGCTCCAATTAAAGTAAAAGGATTAAGGTTTATTTGTACTGATCTAGCATTTGGGCCAGACTCAATCATAATATCAATCTTATAATCTTCCATAGCAGAATAAAGATATTCTTCGACAATTGGACTCAATCTATGAATTTCATCAATAAACAAAACATCCCTTTCTTCTAAGTTAGTTAGAAGTCCAGCTAAATCACCTGGCTTGTCTAAAACAGGTCCCGATGAAACTTTTATACCAACATTTAATTCATTAGCTAAAATATTTGCTAATGTTGTTTTTCCAAGTCCGGGTGGACCATGGAACAAGGTGTGGTCTAAAGCATCGTTTCTTTGATTTGAAGCCTGAATGAAAATTTTTAAATTTTCTAATATGTGATCTTGTCCAGTAAAATCAGCAAAAGATAATGGTCTTAAATTTTGTTCAAACTCATGCTCATCAGATGACAAATTATTTGAAGATGGATCTAAATTTTCATTCATAAAACAAATATAAAGAAAAAGCCCTTCTAAAAAGAAAGGCTTTTTTTTATTAATCAAATTAATTGAACATTAATATTCTATCTCGTCTTTTTTCATAGGTTTAATCTGTGGCACAAAATCTTCTTTGTAACCAGGCTTACTATAATCATAAGGCCATCTAAATACTTCAGGAATTTTACCTTTCCAATTTCCGTGAATATGCTTCATTGAAGCAGTCCATTCTAAAGTATTCGATTTCCAAGGGTTTTGTGGAGATTTTTTTCCGTAAAACATACTATGAATGAAATTATATAAGAATACGATTTGTATTAGACCACCAACAATAGCAAAACCTGTTATAATTTTATTAGTGTCAGCTAAATCATCAAATAAAGGGAAATTAGAATTTGTATAATATCTTCTCGGAAGCCCAGCCATACCAATAAAATGCATTGGGAAAAATACTCCATAGGCACATATAGCGGTTACCCAGAAATGTATGTATCCAAGGTTCTTGTTTAGCATTCTATTAAACAGCATAGGGAACCAATGATAAACACCGGCGAATAATCCATATAATGCAGAAATACCCATAACTAAATGAAAATGGGCAACCACAAAGTATGTATCATGTAAATTAATATCAAGAGCGCTATCTCCAAGTATAATACCAGTTAATCCACCAGTTATAAATGTTGAAACAAAGCCAATTGAAAATAACATAGCAGGGTTAAACTGTATGTTTCCTTTCCACAACGTGGTTATATAATTAAATGCTTTAACAGCAGATGGAATAGCAATTAATAAAGTTGTAAAGGTGAATACAGATCCTAAAAATGGATTCATTCCAGAAATAAACATATGATGTCCCCAAACAATTGTAGATAAAAATGCAATTGCAAGAATAGATAAAATCATTGCTTTATATCCAAAAATTGGCTTTCTGGAGTTTGTTGCAATTACTTCTGATGCAATCCCTAAAGCTGGTAACAAAACAATATATACTTCAGGGTGACCTAGGAACCAAAACAAATGCTCAAATAAAACTGGTGAACCACCTTGATAATGTAAAACTTCGCCTTGAATAAAAATATCAGATAAGAAAAATGATGTCCCGAACGATCTATCCATTATTAGCAATAAAGCAGCAGATAGTAAAACTGGGAAAGAAATAACTCCAATTATTGCTGTAACAAAAAATGCCCAAATAGTCAACGGCATTCTTGTTAATGTCATTCCTTTAGTTCTTAAATTTATAACAGTAACTATATAATTTAGCGACCCTAGTAAAGAAGATGCAATAAAAATTGCCATTGAGACTAACCATAAAGTCATTCCAAGCCCTGAACCACCCTGAGCTAACTCTACAGCACTTAAAGGAGGATAGATAGTCCATCCAGCTGCAGCTGGACCTGCTTCAACAAAAATAGAAGCTACCATGATAACAGTAGATAAGAAAAATAACCAGAAAGAAACCATATTCAAAAATCCAGATGCCATATCTCTGGCTCCTAATTGAAGGGGAATTAATAAATTACTAAAGGTTCCACTTAATCCTGCAGTTAGAACAAAGAATACCATTATTGTCCCATGCATAGTAACAAGCGCTAAATAAATATCAGCATCCATAACACCATCTGGCGCCCACTTACCTAGAAAAAATTCAAAAATTATATTTGGTTCTTCTGGCCAAGCAATTTGTAATCTCATTAAAAGAGACATTAATATCCCTATTACCCCCATAAAAAGAACCCCAGTGATTAAATATTGCTTAGCAATCATTTTATGATCCTGGCTAAATATATACTTAGTAATAAATGTTTCTTTATGATGATGTCCGTGATCTTCGTTTGGATCAATTTCTATATATTCTGACATACTGTAAATATTATTTTTGAGCTATTAATGAATTTTTAAATTTAGTCTGCTGATTTATCCATTTATCAAATTCTTCTTGTGTTTCAACTACTATTTTCATTTGCATGTTGTAATGAGATTTACCACAGATTTTATTACACAATAAAAGATAATCAAATTCATAAGGGTCTAAAACTTCTTCACCTTTTTCTTGTAATTCTTTACTTTTTTCGGCTCTTATATTGTTAATATTTAATATTTTTTCTATCATCTCAGGGGTTTCTCTCATCTCTGCTGTGGTAACACTAGGAGTAAAACCAAATTGAGTAATCATCCCAGGAACACAATTCATTTGAGCTCTAAAGTGTGGCATGTAGGCAGAGTGTAAAACATCTTGAGATCTCATTTTAAATAAAACTGGCTTTCCTACTGGAAGATGAAGTTCAGTTGTTATAATATCATCTTGTGCGTTTGGATCAAATTCGTCAAGACCTAAAATATTTGCTCTATCTATATCAATTAATCTTACATTAGCTTTACCTAAAGCATTGTCTTCACCAGAGTATCTAGCTTTCCAATTAAATTGTTGAGCATATAATTCTATTACTATTGGATCTTCGTCTTGGTCTACATTCATGATATCTGACCAAGTCAATAGACCGTAAGTTATTAATACAGTAAGAACTAAAGCAGGTATGATAGTCCATAAAAATTCTAGCTTATGGTTGTCAGAGTAGAAGAAAGCTTTTCTTCCTTTTTGACCTTTATATTTGTATGCAAAATAGTATAAGAAAAATTGAGTTACTGTTTGAACAAAGAAAATAAGTACCATAGAGACCATCATAAGATTGTCAATCTTAGATCCATGAACTGATGCTGAGTTCGACATAAGAGGAAAGTCTCCGTATCTAATAAAACAAATAATTGTTATGACATAAATAAATATTAGGAATCCTAACATTAAATATCCATTTACCTTATTGTCCTTATCATTAGCGATTTGCGAACTATCTTTAGCAACAGTACTCACTTGAGTCAAGTCATATATTTTTACTATCTGCCAGATAGCTGTTACTACAAAAAATAAAATTAAAATTGTGAAAAAAGTACTCATTTATATATACTTAAATATTAATAATGAAAGTTTTCACTTTCTTTAATGTATGGGTTACCCTTTACTAATAGTGGTGCTTTTGACAATGAATAAAAAACAATCAATAAAAACAGTCCTGAAAATAATGCTAAAGCACTGATCTCAGGTAAACCAAAGTACCATCTATCGATTACAGTAGCTGGCATAATCATATTGAAAACATCAACATAATGTCCAATTAATATAACTATACCGGCCATAACAATAAACCAAGGAATTCGTTTATAATCGCTGTTTATAAGAACTAAAAAAGGGAAAATAAAATTCATAATAATCATTCCAAAAAATGGAATAGTATAATCTTCTATTCTGGTAATATAGTAAGTGACTTCCTCTGGAATGTTTGCATACCATATCAACATAAATTGTGAAAACCACAAGTAAGTCCAAAACACACTAAAACCAAACATAAATTTAGCTAAATCGTGTAAGTGACTATCGTTAACAACATCTAAGTGGCCTTTGGATTTTAGATAAATTGTAATTAAAGCTATTACTGTAATACCACTTACCAACATACTAGCTAGTAAATACCATCCAAACAAAGTACTAAACCAATGCGGATCTACACTCATTATCCAATCCCAAGACATCATGGATTCAGTATATATAAAAAACACTAAAAAAGCTGCAGATATTCTAAAGTTCAATTTGAAATATTTATTCCCACTATCGTTATCTTGTGCTAAAGAAAATTTTCTAGAAAAATACCTATATAAACTCCAACCTCCAATGAATATTAAGGCTCTAACTATAAACCATGGTTTATTTAGCCAGCTAGATTTTCCTTGAATTATTTCATCATGTGCTACAACTTCTGGATCCATCCAGATAAAAATATGTTTATCACCAATAATTGCAATTAATAAAACAATAAGCGCCCCAGGTAATAAGTAATAAGTAATAGCTTCCATAACTCTGTATAGGACGGGTGACCATCCTGCTTGAGATGCATATTGTATTGCATAAAAAGCGAGTACACCTAGGGCTATCATCATGAAAAAGAAAGCAGCTACATACAATGCTGCATAAGGTCTATTATGAATTTGATGCATCACATGTTCAGCATGTATATCCTCATTTGAATGATGTGATAATTCAGAATGACTGTCATCATTTGATTCAGATCCATGATTAGTAACTTCATGAGAATCGTCATGGGAATCTCCGTGAGAAGATTCGTAAGCTAACATTTCTTTAACTTCTTCTAAAGATTTATGTGAATTCACATAACTGTAACTCCAACCTAAAGCTCCCAGTATAATTAGGGAGATAGAAAATATTTTTAATCTGTTTGAAATAGTATACATTTATCTAAATCTTTATTTTAATTTTCTAAATCTGATTTTAATTTTAAAACATAATGAGTTACTAACCATCTTTCATCTTCATTTAATTGACCTGCATAAGAACCCATAGAATTTTTACCATAATAAATGGTATGATAAATACTTCCTTCATTAATAGCTCTACCGACGTCTGAATAACTTGGTATACCTAAAATCTTTTCTCTTTTAACTAAAATCCCTTGGCCAGCACCTTTACTACCATGGCATACAGCACAATAAATATTGTATAATTCTTTACCAGTCTTTAAATCAACTTCTTGAGATGAGGTAAACGGGCTTTTTAATTGCTTTTTAGCTAGCTCATAGCCAGCTGTATTATTTTCAAATTCAAATAACGAATAACCTCTTGCTATTGTACCTTCTGGTGGTACCAAAGCAGAATTTCCATCTACAAAATTATCATATTCACCATAGGTATCATAAGGAATTGACTTATACATATTAGGCATATACTCATAGTTACGAGAATCCTTAGAGTTACAGGAAATTAATGATCCAATAACCAAAGTAATTATTAATATTTTAAATATGTTTTTCATAATATTAATGTGATTCTTTTTCAATAATTTTTATTTCTACAGCTCCAGACTTTTTAAGGATTTTTTCAAGATCCTTAAGTTTATTAGACGGATCAATTTCCATCAGAAAATGATCATCAGTGGTTCTTTTATCCGGATTCTCAGCTTTTTTAAAAGGCCACATTCTACTTCTTAAATAAAATGTTATTACCATCAAGTGAGCAGCAAAAAATACTGTTAATTCAAACATAATTGGAACAAAAGAAGGCATATTTTCAATATAACTAAAACTCGGTTTACCACCAATATCCATAGGCCAATCTTCTATCATTATATAGTTCATCATCAAGATAGCCACAGTAAATCCAATACACCCATATATAAAAGAAGCAATAGCTATCCTTGTAGGCTCAAGACCCATAGCTTTATCAAGGCCGTGAACAGGAAAAGGAGTATAAATTTCTTCAATGTGAAACTTCTCACCTTTAACCATTTTTACAGCTGATAATAAAACATCATCATCATTATAAATAGCATGAACAAATTTTGAGGATCCCATTACTTATTTGTTTTTTTTATTTTTTTAGTAGAAACTTTAGAAGTTCTTTTGTCAGCACCAGTACCAACTAAAGATTCTCCAGAATCTCTTAAATTTTTATACCTCTCTCCAGAACTCTTTAAAATAGTTTTAACTTCAGCTTGAGCAATTACAGGAAATGTTCTTGCGTACAGTAAAAATAACACAAAGAAAAACCCTATAGTACCTATAAATATACCTATCTCTACAAATGTTGGAGAGAACATTGTCCAAGATGAAGGTAAATAATCTCTATGTAATGAAGTGACTATAATTACAAATCTTTCAAACCACATTCCAACATTTACAACAATTGAAATAAAGAATGAGAACATTATACTTGTTCTTAAACGTTTTGACCACATAAATTGAGGAGAAAACACATTACAACTCATCATCATCCAATAAGCCCACGCATACGGACCAGTGGCTCTATTTAAAAAAGCGTATTGTTCGTACTCAACTCCTGAGTACCAGGCAATGAATAATTCTGTTATGTAAGCGACTCCTACAATGGATCCAGTTATCATAATTACAATATTCATTAATTCAATATGTTGAACCGTAATATAATCTTCCAAAGCACATACTTTTCTCATAATTATTAGCAATGTATTAACCATTGCAAAACCAGAAAATATTGCACCTGCAACAAAATATGGAGGAAATATAGTGGTGTGCCAACCAGGAATTACAGAAGTGGCAAAATCAAAAGATACTATTGTATGAACAGATAAAACTAATGGTGTAGCTAAACCAGCTAAAACAAGAGAGACCTCTTCAAACCTTTGCCAATCTTTAGCTCTACCAGACCAACCAAAACTAAGAAGACTATATATTTTCTTTTGGAAAGGTTTTACAGCTCTATCTCTAATCATAGCAAAATCAGGAAGAAGCCCGGTCCACCAAAAAACAAGAGATACAGATAAGTAAGTTGATATAGCAAAAACATCCCATAATAATGGAGAATTAAAATTGACCCATAAAGATCCAAATTGATTAGGTATCGGTAAAACCCAATATGCTAACCAAGGTCTACCCATATGTATTATTGGAAACAAACCTGCTTGAACAACCGAAAAAATAGTCATCGCTTCGGCTGATCTGTTAATAGCCATCCTCCATTTTTGTCTAAAAATTAATAAAACAGCTGAAATTAAAGTTCCCGCATGTCCAATACCTACCCACCAAACAAAATTAGTAATATCCCAAGCCCAGCCAACAGTTTTATTTAATCCCCAAACACCTATACCAGTAGATATTGTATAAATAATACAACCAATACCCCATAAAAATGCAGTAAGGGCTAATGAAAACACAATCCACCATTGTTTATTAGCTTGGCCTTCAACAGGTCGAGCAATATCAACAGAAACATCATGGTAAGATTTCTCTCCTGCTACTAATGGTCTTCTAATAGGTGCTTCGTAATGAGACGCCATAATATTATATTATTAACTATTTTTATTATTTCTAACTTTAACCTGATAAACTACATTCGGCTTTGTACCAACCGCATCTAACAAGTGATAAGCACGATCATCTTTAATTAACTTTGAAATCGGACTTTCTTTTTCATTTATATCTCCAAACTTCATCGCTCCACTACTACAAGCAGCTGAACACGCTACTGCATCGTTAAATTCTCCTTTAGCAACAGCACGACCCTCTAGTTTGGCTTTTAAAATCACAGACTGTGTATTTTGAATACAGAAAGAGCATTTTTCCATAACCCCTCTAGATCTAACAGTAACATCTGGATTTAGAACCATTCTACCTAAATCATCATTCATATGATAATCAAATTCATCGTTCTCATTGTATAAGAACCAATTGAATCTTCTAACCTTGTAAGGGCAATTATTAGCACAATATCTAGTCCCAACACATCTATTATATGTCATTTGGTTTTGACCCTGTCTACCATGTGTAGTAGCAGCTACTGGACAAACTGTTTCACATGGAGCATGATTACAGTGTTGACACATTATGGGCTGGAAAGCAACTTGGGGATTTTCTGATGGATTTTCCATTTCTCCAAAAGTAGATAAAGAACTACCTAATCCATTAATATCATCTTTTTTCTGATCATCACTTTCAAAAGAATCCTCAGAAGAATAGTATCTATCAATTCTTAACCAGTGCATATCACGACTTTTTCTGATTTCTTCTTTACCAACAACAGGTACATTATTTTCAGCATGACATGCAATTACACAAGCTCCACAACCCGTACATGCGTTTAAATCTATTGATAAATTAAAATGATGCCCAATTGATCTATCAAATTCATCCCAAAGATCAACTGATGGAGAAGAAACTGGAGTTTCAATATGATTTAATGAAACTACTGCTTCAGGGTTCCAATCATTTACATTTTTAGTATTAAAAACCTCGAGGCTTGTTTCTTTTATAATATCACCTCTACCCATTAATGTATTGTGTAGCTGAACAGATGCAAACTCATGAATTTCGTCAGTAAAATTAATTTTAATAGCCTGTGTAGGTTTAAAATTCTTAAACAACTTAAAGCCATTAACCCCAGTCATCATAATATCTTTTACCCCTCTATTTCGACCGTATCCAAAGGACAGACCAACAGTTCCACGTGCTTGGCCTGGCTGAATCATTACTGGAACTTTTATTTCGATATCTTCTAAGCTGATAACGGCATACTTCCCATTTAACCCCCCATCAGCTCCATTTTTACTTTGATTAAAAAATGTAGAAGGCTCTAGGTAAAGATTAAGTTTTTTAGCATCTGATTCAGAGATAGTTAAGTAATTGTCCCAAGTAGTCCTAGTGATAGGGTCAGGAAATTCTTGTAACCATGGATTATTAGCACATTGACCATCACCCATCCCAGTTTTGGAATATAAATTTAACTCAAATGTATTATCTGATGCCTCATTAATTGAGCTAGCAAGTGCTAAAATATAGGTAGTATTTTTCTTGGAAACTTTTAAATAACTATTTCGTGATTTAATAGATTTTTTATTTTGGAAAATACCGTCATGTAGTGCTTGGTTCCAAGTTTTATTCTTTAATATATTATCGTTCCAATTTGACTTTATATAATCATGGAAAGAACTACTATTATTGTTCCATATTAATATTAAATCTTGAAATTGTTTAGTATCAAATATAGGCCTAATAGTTGGCTGAGTTATTGAAAATTCACCTGTAGACATTTCTGTATCTCCCCAAGACTCAAGATAATGCGGAGCTGCAGCAAGATAATCTACATGTAGAGCTGTTTCGTCATTTTTCATTGAAAATAACACAGACATTTCTGTCTTTTTTAAACCTTCAACAAAATCATTTGAATTAGATAAAGTGTAAACTGGATTAACACCTGCCATAATTATGGCTCCAACTTTACCATCATTCATGTCTTCGATTAATTTAGATACTTCACTATCATTTCCTTGTCTAGTTAATATAGTTTTCTCAGGCTGAAAAGCTTTAGAATTCAATCTTTGATTAATGTCAAGGACTAAGTTTTGATATTCTACTTCCTGAATTCCAGAAACAACTACTGGGTTATCACTTTCTAGTAATTCATTCATTACACTATTGACAACTTTAACAAGTTTATCACTAATATTTATGTCGGCTTGTAAATTAAATAATTTGGAATAAATAGATAATAACACAAGTTTTTGTTCATTTTGATTAACAGGATATCTGTTATCTGCATTAGCTCCAGTTAGAGACATATTAGCTTCAAAATGAATATGTCTAGACATTTTACCATTAGTAGGTATTCTAGATTGTCCATACTTTGAGTCAAATCCACCTCCTTGCCAATCTCCTAAAATATCTGCACCAATAGAAATAATTAAATCTGATAATGAAAAATCATAATTTGGTAAACCTCTAGATCCATATTTAGATTCATAAGCCTCTAGTGCAGCTGATTCAGAAACTGAATCGTAAACAATGTGTTTTGCATTAGAATAATTCTTTATAAAATCACTAATTAATTTGTGCGTAGAAGGACTAGCAAAAGTCTGGGTTAAAAAAACAATAGACTTTGAAGTGTTCTTTAATGAATTTAATTTTTTCTTTGTATCACTTTCAAACTCAGTCCAAGAACTTTCAACTTGATTTTTAAAAGGCTTAGCTAATCTGAAACTATCGTATAAATCTAATACAGAAGCTTGAACTCTAGCATTTGCAGAGGCAGATATTGGAGCTAATTTGTTTAACTCTATCTTAATTGGCCTTCCTTCTCTAGTCTTTATCAGGACATTAGCAAAATCATAACCATTTGCAATACTAGTTGCATAATAATTTGCTATACCAGGAATTATTTGTTCAGGTTGAACTACATAAGGTATAGATTTAATTACAGGACCTTCGCAAGCTGCAAGCGATGCTGCAGCAGTACTAAAACCAACATATTTAAGAAAATCTCTTCTTGAAGTTGAAGAATTTGATAAATTTTTGTCATCAGCTAGAAATTCATCAACAGGAATTTCTTCAACAAATTCTTTCTGACCTAGTGACTCTAATGCACTATTATTTAACGGGTTTAATTCCGCTAAATTTTTCCAATATTTCTTATTCTTATTTGATGACATAAATAATTATATATAAAATATTAATAATGACATTTTCCACATTCTAAACCACCCATTTGAGCAGCAGTTAACTTTTCAACTCCATATTTTTTGGATAATTGCTCGTGAATCTTCTCATAATACTGATTATCCTTAACCTTAACGTTAGTTTCACGATGACAATTTATACACCAACCCATTGTTAAAGGAGAGTACTGATACATTATTTCCATCTCTTCAACAGGCCCGTGACAAGTTTGACATTCAATACCTCCAACAGAAACATGTTGAGCGTGATTGAAATATGAAAAGTCAGGAAGGTTGTGAATTCTTACCCACTTAACAGCTTGAGTTTCACCAGTATATTCTTGAGACTCATCATCCCATCCAACTGCTTTGTATAGTTTCTGAATTTCAGCATCATAAAACTCCTTAGAGTACTCTTCAGTGGTTTCTCCATTATATTCGTATATAGATTTGTGACAATTCATACAAACATTAAGTGATGGTATTCCAGAGTGCTTACTAACTCGTGCAGAAGAATGGCAATAATTACAGTCTATTTCATTATCTCCTGAATGAATTTTATGCGAGTAATGTATAGGTTGTACAGGTTCGTAACCCTGATTAACTCCGATTTGCATTAGAAATCCATAAACAAAATAAGCACTAACTAAAAGCATTATGATAGCACTACATAACATTAAAAACTGGTTATCAACGAAAGCTTTCCAAAGAGGTTTTCTTGTAGATTTCTTTTTAGTTGGTAACTGAATATTGTTTTGTGCAGCAAAACTTCTAAGTGTTTTGTTAACTACAAATAACCCTAATGATAGAAGCAAAAACATAAATGCAAAAACTCCTAATATTATTTCGTTAGAGATGCCATTAGAAGTATTTTCACTAGTTGGAGAAACTTCAACAGCTTTAACTACAGGGGCAGGTTTTTCTTGGGCGGTATATGCTAAAATATTATTTAAATCATCATCTGATAACTGAGGATAAGCTGTCATAGCAGCTCCATTATATTCAGCATAAATTTTGTTAGCGTAATCATCACCAGATTTAATTAGAGATGAGCTATTTCTAATCCATTTGTAGAGCCATTCTCTGTCTAGACCTTCGTCATTGTAAAGTCTATCTTCAACTCCCCTTAATGCTGGGCCAGTCATTTTTTTATCAAGCTTGTGACATGCAGCACAATTAGAATTAAATAAAGCTTTTCCTTTTACAGGGTCAGCGTCTTGTCCAAGAGAAGAAATTGTAAAAATAAAAGCAAGCGGCAGAAGTAGTTTCCTGAGAGAGATACAAGAGAAAAATTTTGAATTTTTAATTAAGTAAAATTTAGAATCTACTTTATTATATTTTTTATTCATTTAAAAAGAAAAAATCATTTATAAAAATCAAGCACAAAAATAATACATATCAACGATTATTTAGCCCTCGCATATGGTAATTTTAATTCAAAATTATAATTTATAAACATTCTAAATAATATATTTAGAGCTTATTAAAAATAAGTATACATTTGTAATTCAAAAGTAAAGAAAAATTGAATAAGATTATTACCTACTTAAGTATATTTTTTTTGTGCGCTAACTCGTTTTCACAAAGCCAATTAGCTCAAGTAAATCAAGACAGCAGAATTGATAGTTTGTTAAAGCTCAAAAAGGAAATAAATAAAAATACATTTGATTTAAAAATTCAAATATTTAGTGGAGAGAGAGACAAGGCTTTAGAATTAATTGCAAATCATGATAAAGATGATTATTCTAATACTAACATAGAACTGGTTTATGAGACTCCCAATTATAAAGTTTGGATAGGTGATTTTTATTCACAATTAGAAGCTGACAAAAAACTTTTAATGATTAAAAAAAAATATCCCGAAGCGTTTATCTTTAGACCAAAACCAAAGATCGAAAATACTAACGCTGATCTGGTTGAAATAAAACAATAAATAACTATTTAAGTTTTTTCTTAATTTCTACTTGTTGGAAACCTTCTATTATATCACCCTCTTTTAAATCGTTGTAATTTTTAATTTGCATTCCACAATCATAACCTTTTGCAACTTCTTTAACATCATCTTTAAACCTTTTAAGGGAAGATAATTCACCAGAGTAGATTACAACTCCGTCACGAATTAATCTAACACCACAATTTCTAAATATTTTTCCAGTTGTAACCATACAACCTGCAATAGTACCGATTTTTGAAATTTTAAAAGTCTCTCTAACTTCTGAAGTCCCAGTTATCTCTTCTTTAAAGTCTGGAGACAGCATTCCTTCCATAGCATCTTTCAAATCATTAATAGCATCATATATTATTGAATACATTCTGATGTCTATTTCTTCTTTATCTGCTATTTGTCTTGCATTGCCTGTTGGCCTAACATTAAACCCAATTATAATTGCATCAGAAGCAGATGCTAATAAAACATCGCTTTCAGTTATTGCTCCAACTGCTTTATGTATAATATTTACTTGAATTTCTTCAGTTGATAATTTCTGGAAGGAATCAGTTAATGCTTCAACAGATCCATCAACATCTCCTTTGAGAATAATATTTAATTCTTTAAAGTCTCCTAAAGCAATTCTTCTTCCAATTTCATCAAGTGTAATATGCCTTTGTGTTCTAACAGATTGCTCTCTTTGCAATTGTGTTCTTTTAACAGCAATTTGCTTAGCCTCTCTTTCATCTGAAAAAACAATAAACTTGTCACCAGCTTGGGGAGCTCCGTCTAAACCAAGAATTGATATTGGAGACGAAGGACCGGCAGTTTCAACAATATTACCTCTTTCATCATGCATTGCTTTAACTTTACCACTATTTTTACCTGCTAAAACATAGTCACCAATCTTTAATGTTCCTGTTTGAACTAGGATTGTGGAAACATAACCTCTTCCTTTGTCTAAAAAGGCTTCAACTACTGTTCCAGATGAAGCTCTATTAGGATTTGCTTTAAGCTCTAAAATCTCTGCTTCTAATAATACTTTTTCCAACAAGTCATCTACGCCATCTCCCTTTAATGCAGAAATATCATGAGACTGTATTTTACCTCCCCAATCTTCAACTAATAAATTCATTTGGGAAAGACCTTCTTTAATTTTATCAGGGTTTGCCGTTGGTCTATCAATTTTATTAATTGCAAAGACTATCGGAACTCCTGCTGCTTGAGCATGAGAAATAGCCTCTTTTGTTTGAGGCATAATATCATCATCTGCAGCAATTACAATAATTGCCAAATCAGTTACTTGTGCTCCTCTTGCTCTCATTGCTGTAAATGCCTCATGCCCAGGAGTGTCTAAAAAAGTTATTTTTTGTCCACTTGAAAGTTCTACACTATATGCTCCAATATGCTGCGTAATGCCGCCAGATTCACCAGCAATAACATTTTCTTTTCTAATGTAATCCAATAGCGAAGTTTTACCATGATCGACATGACCCATAACTGTAACAATTGGGGCTCTTGGCTTTAAATCTTCTTCTGAATCTAATATTTCTTCAATTGAATCTTCAATATCTGCAGTTACAAACTCAACGCTGTAACCAAATTCTTCAGCCACAATGCTTAATGTTTCTGCATCTAAACGCTGATTCATTGTAACCATCATTCCTAAGGTCATGCATGCTGATATTATTTCAGTAACAGAAACATCCATCATCGTGGCAACCTCACTAGCAGTAACAAATTCTGTTACCTTCAGCAATTTGCTTTCTGCCTCTACATTTGCAAGTTCATCTTCTGTTTTTTGACGGTGCTGATCTCTTTTCTCTTTTCTATATTTTGCGCCCTTACCTTTTGAACTCTTACCTTGAAGTTTTTCAAGTGTTTCTCTAACTTGTTTTTGAACTTCCTCTGCACTAGGCTCCTCTTTTGTAGAGGTGGTGTTCTTTGATTTAAAATTAGATTTTTGAGCTGTTCTTTGACCTGGTTTTTGAGTAGTTTTTGCATTATCGTTAGGCTTACTAATCCTCCTTCTCTTTCTTTTTGAATTAGACTGAGAAGGGCTTTCTTTTTTCTTTTCAGCTTTAAATTTTGTTAAATCAATAGTTTCTCCAGTTGACTTAAGTCCAGATAACTTTTTGTATTTGGTAGTGACTGTATCAGATTCAGCTTTGCTATCTTCACTGTCAACTTTGTCATCTTTTTTAACAGCTCCTTCTGTAGTAGCTTTTTTAGGATCTATTTCAATTTCTTTAGTATTCTTTTCATCGGAAGCAGCTTTTTCAACTACAATAGCAGAAGGTTCCACAGATTCTTTAGTTTTAAGCGATTTAGGTTTTTCTAAATTAGGCTGAAGGTCAATTTTTCCAACTTTTTTTACTTCTTTTAGTTTTGATGCAGCTGTTATAACTTTCGCATCTTCTTCTTTTTTCTTTAATAAAAGTTCAATTTCAGCCTCTCTTTTAATTCTTAGAGCTTCTTTTTCTTTGGATTTAGCCTCACCTAATTCTTTGGAAGCAACTTTTTTATTTGCATCAGTTTGGAATTCATTAGATAATAGTTCATAAATCTCTAAAGAAATTTTGGTAGTTGGACGTTTTTCAATTTCAATGCTTTTGGATTCAAGAAAATCTATAGCACGGTCTATTGAAATATTCAACTCCCTTAACACTTTATTTAATCTAATATTTTGAGCCATAAATTGGTTTAAATTATATTATCAATCTTCAAATTCTTCCTTAAGAATTCTAACTACCTCAACAATAGTTTCTTCTTCAAGATCAGTTCTTTTTACTAAGTCAACAACTTCCTGTTCCAGAACACTTTTTGCGGTATCTAAACCAGCTTTAGCAAGTTCTTCAATAACCCATCCGTCTATTTCATCACTAAATTCTCTTAATTCTACGTCTTCTTCAACTCCTTCTCTAAATACGTCTATTTCATATCCAGTAATTTGACCTGCCAATCTAATATTATGACCGCCACGTCCAATTGCTTTGCTAACTTCTTCAGGTTTTAAAATTACTTCAGCTCTTTTATTTTCTTCATCAATTTTGATAGAGGTAATTCTAGCTGGACTTAATGAGCGAGTTATAAAAAGCTGAAGATTATTAGTGTAATTAATAACATCAATATTCTCATTGCCTAACTCTCTAACTATCCCATGAATTCTAGATCCCTTCATTCCCACGCATGCACCAACAGGATCTATTCTATCATCATATGAATCTACTGCTACTTTGGCTTTTTCTCCTGGGATTCTAACAACTTTCTTAACATTTATAAGACCATCAAATACCTCTGGAATTTCCTGCTCAAATAATTTTTCTAAAAACAATGGAGAAGTCCTAGACATAATTATCGATGGTTTTGAACCTTTTAACTCAACACTTTCAATAACCCCTCTAATATTATCTCCCTTTCTAAAAAAATCAGATGGAATCTGTTTTTCTTTTGGCATTATAATTTCATTTCCTTCATCATCTAGCAATATAATAGCTCTATGTCTTATATGGTGAACTTCAGCGGTGTAAATCTCACCAACTAAATCCTTAAATTGCTTATAAATGTTAGTATTATCATGTTCATGAATTTTGGAAACTAAATTTTGTCTTAGCGCCAAAATAGCTCTTCTACCAAGGTCAATTAATTTAACTTCTTCTGAAACATCTTCACCCACCTCAAAATCAGGCTCTATTTGTCTGGCTTCGCTAAGTGATATTTCGCCATTTTCATCTTCAATTTCACCATCAGCTACAACTACTCTGTTTCTCCAAATCTCTAAATCTCCTTTGTCAGGGTTAATTATAATATCAAAATTATCATCATCTCCAAACTTTCTTTTTAAGGCACTTCTAAAAACATCTTCTAAAATAGTCATTAGAGTTACTCTGTCAATTAATTTGTCGTCTTTAAATTCAGAAAAAGACTCTATTAAGGCTATATTTTCCATAATATAATATTAAAATTTAATTTTAACTTTTGCTTCGTTTATATCTTTGTATAATAAATTAATTTCTTTTTCAACAGTGATTTTACCCTTGCCAATTTTTTTAGGCTCACGTTGTTTCCATTTCAGTTTAATTTCGTCACTTGTAGCTTCAACTAATTCAGCCTCATAGTGATTATCATTAGTTCTAACCTGTAGAACTCTTCCAATGTTTTTTACAAATTGTCTAGAGATAGTTAATGCTGCTGAAGCTCCTGCTGAACTAACTTCTAGAGAAAAATCATATTCATCTCTGTCAATATTGTGTTCAATGGCGCGACTAACAAATATACAATCTTCGACCAAAACTCCTTTATCTCCATCTATAACAATTCTAATCTTATTACCGGACAAAATTTCGAAGTCTGTTAAAAAAAGATCCTCCCTTTCCAACAAACTTTTTTTAAGTAATTCTTCGACAATCGATTTAAACATAATTCTATAAAAAGAGGGGACTTAGTCCCCTCATAATCATTAATAATAATTAAAGTTGCAAATATACAAATTTAATTTTTATTCTTAATTACATCCTTCAAGAGAATATAATTAAAGTTTTCAGTTGGCCCACTAGGTTTCGAACCTAGACTCTTCTGCACCAAAAACAGACGTGTTACCAGTTACACCATAGGCCAATTGCTGAGCGTGCAAATTTATAATAATCTTTTATTTTAACAAGATTTTTTAAAAAATAAATTTTGATTAAATAATTGTTAAAAAAGATAGAGTATAAATTTTATAGTTAAATTTGGCTTTCAAATTATATTTATGAGTGATATTGATTTTAAAAAATGGAATACTATTTTAGGATGGCTGTGTTTTTTAATAGCGGCTATTGTATATGCTTTAACTGCAGAACCAACGGTTAGTTTTTGGGATACCGGTGAATACATCTTATCTGCTTCTAAACTTAATGTTGGGCATCCACCTGGCGCTCCTCTTTTTCAAATGCTTGGTGCTTTTTTCTCGATATTTGCGATTGAGCCATCCCAAATTGGTTATATAATGAACCTGATGAGTGGTGTATCAAGTGCTTTCACAATATTATTTATGTTTTGGTCAATTAGTCTATTGTTGACAAAAGTGTCTATAAAAATGAATATTGAAAAAAATAATAATTTTATAATTTTAATAAGCTCTTTAGTTGCTAGTTTGTCTTTTATGTTTACTGATACCTTTTGGTTTAATGCAGTAGAAACAGAAGTATATGCAATGGCAACACTAATAATGTCAATATTATTTTATTTGGGCCTTAAATGGGAACAAGAGATGCATCTGCCAAGAGGAAATAGATGGCTTGTACTTATAAGCTTTGTGGTAGGTCTTTCTTTCGGGGTTCATTTTATGGGACTTTTGACTATCCCAGCAATTGGATTGATATATTTTTTCAAAAATTATAAACCAATTACACTTAAGAAGTTTATTTTGGCCAATTTAGCTGTAGTTGGAATTCTAATGTTTGTCTTTAAACTTTTAGCTCCTAACATCCTTAGATATTTTAGTGTCTTGGAAGTGTTTTTTGTTAATTCAATTGGGCTGCCTTTCAATTCAGGAACTATTATAGCAGGATTATTATTAATTTCATTTTTCTATTATTTATTAAATTACACAGTAAAAAATAATCTTAAAACCTTCAACACTGTCACTATTTGTGTTTTATTTATTTTAATAGGTTTTTCTTCTTGGATTATGCTTCCAGTAAGAGCAAATTCAGATGTAGTAATTAATGAAAATGACCCCTCTGATGCCAGACAATTATTAGCTTACTATAATCTTGAACAATATCCTAAAACACATTTATTTTATGGGCCACTATTTACTGATCAGTACTCTGGTTTAGATGAAGAAAAACCCTATAAAGATGACAAGCCAAAATATGAAAAAGATTTAACTCAAAATAAATATGTAATAGTTAATAATTATAAAAATGCTAGTCAAAATTTTAACAGTGAACAAGCTTCCATACTGCCAAGAATGTGGAGTTCTGAACATGCTTCAAACTATCTTAGGTATACTGGATTTTTAGATTATAAAGTTAAAAGAAAATATAAAAATCAACCCGAGGCAAAAGAATTAATTGAATTGGTAAATGATTTTAAAAAAAGAACCTACCAAGGAGATATAGATTATGATGAGCATCATAAATTTTTAAAGACATATGGGACATACCTTGATATTGAAAAACCGTCCATAGTTAGTAATGTAAAATATCTTTTTCAATATCAACTTGGCTATATGTATTGGAGGTATTTTATGTGGAATTTTAGTGGTCGCCAGGACGATATTCAAGGAAGAATGGATATGCATGGAAACTGGATTAGTGGAATTGATTTTGTTGATGAAATTCATTTGGGTTTAAGTCAAGAAAATTTACCAAGTGATGTTGCTGAAAATAAATCAAGGAACAAGTATTATATGATCCCTTTTATAATTGGCTTGATTGGTCTCTATTTTTTATATAATAAAGACAAAGAAATGTTTTGGATTTTGTTGGTGTTTTTTGTTTTTACTGGTATCGCTATTCAGGTATATACCAATGTTAGACCTTTTGAACCAAGGGAAAGAGATTACTCAGTTGTTGGTTCATTTTATGTTTACTGTATTTGGATTGGTTTTGGAATATTTAGTCTAATTAATTCATTAGAAAAAGTTACTAATTCTAAATATATTAAACTTTTAACTATCCCTATTTTTCTCTTAATATTACCCATAAATCTTGCTAGTAGCAACTGGGATGATCATGATCGTTCCGGAAGATATACTGCACGTTCAATGGCGCTAAAATATTTAGAATCTTGTGAACCAAATTCAATTTTATTTACTATTGGTGATAATGATACTTTCCCATTATGGTATTTACAAGAAATTGAAGGAATTAGAACTGATGTTCGTGTTTTGAATACTAGCCTTTTTAACACAGATTGGTACATTGATCAAATGAAAAGGAAGGCGTATGATAGTGACCCTATACCGTCATCTTTATCTCATGGAAAGTATCGATATGGAACAAGAGATTATATAATAAAAGAAGTTACTACATTGGATACTATTGACATTAAGACATTTATAAAATTTGTAACACAAGATGATGAGAAGTATAAGTATAAAAACTTACTGCAAAAACAAGGTTACGAAACCAATTATTTGAGAGAGCAAGATTTAAATGCGAATTATCTACCTACTGAGAGTATTCGAATTCCTGTCAACAAAGAATCTGTACTTAATAATAAAATTGTTGATAATAGCTTATCAGATGAAATTGTAGATGAAATAATAATTAAAATTAAAGGTCAAGCGCTTTACAAAAATAGATTAATGATGCTTGATATTATTGCCGAAAACAACTGGGAAAGACCAATTTACTTTACTGGTGGTTCATTTGGTGATGATGATTATTTATGGATGAAAGACTATTTACAGTTAGAAGGCTTGTGTTATAAGTTAGTTCCTATTAAAACACCAATCGATCAATCGAATCCCTATGAAATGGGTAGAGTAAACACAGAAAAAATGTATTCAATGGTTAAAGATTGGGATTGGGGAACTAAAGGAAATGTGGGTGTGTATTTTGATGTTGAATCAAGAAAAAATAGCATTACCTATAGAAGTAATATTTCTAGATTAGTTAATCAGCTTATTATAGAAAATAAAAATGACAAAGCGGAAGAAATATCTGACATAGTAATTGAAAATATGCCTGTGAATATATTTGGGTATTACACCCTTCTTGAATCTTACATAGATTCCTATTATAGACTTGAAAATAAAGAAAAGGCTAGAAATTTATTTTCAGAAATTGCGAATAAGTACAAGGAAAATTTATTTTATTTTAGTAGTCTTAAAGATGAAAATAAAAACAGATATGCTGAAGAAATTTACACAGACATAGAAAGATATAGATCTTTAGTAGGTGTAATTATTTCTTACGAGGAAGGTGAGTTTTTAGAAAAACAAATGGATGATTTTAATTCTTACTTAGAATTTTTTATTGGCAAAGAAGAATAAATTATATGTATTCTTGAATACGGCCGATTAAAGTGTTCGCATCTTCAACACCACTTTGTCTCCACTTCATTTCACCATTTTTATATATAATAAAAGTGGGAAGCCCTTTAATTCTAAGAGCCTCAGCAAGGTCATTATTTTTATCTACATCAATTTTAATAACTTTAGCTTTATCTCCAATAGCAGCAGCAACATCCTTTATTACAGGATGCATCTCGTTTGAGGTTTCATCCCATTGTGTGAAAAATTCGAGAAGAACAGGAATTTCTACATCAATTAATTCTCCAAATTTTGACATAACTTAAAGTTTTAAATCAATTAAGGTTATACAAATATAACATTTCCACAGGATTATACATTACTTGTTGATTTTAAGGTGATTACAGTGATTTCTGGCCACACTCCAAGCCTACCTGGAACAGCTGTAGTCCCTAAGCCTCTATTAACATTTAAATATTTATTTTTTTCTTTATAAATACCTGCCCAATATTTATATCTCCAGCTTACAGGACTCCATTTTACATGACCTGGGATTTCAATACCAAACTGGCCTCCGTGGGTATGACCACTAAGAGTTAATTGATAATTAGTATTGTCGATTAAAACTTTTTTCTGCCAATGAGTTGGATCATGACTTAGCAGTATTTTAAAATCCTTTGATTGAATTTTTTCAGAGGCTTTGGATAAATCACCATATTTTCTAAAGTCATTTCCCCAATTTTCCACTCCGACAATAGCTAATTTGTGAATACCTCTTTTTATATATTTGCTGTCATTTGTTAATAACTCAAATCCTATATCTTTCTGGTATTGTTTTATCTTGTTAAAGTTATCAATTTTTTCGTTCTCAGATGGCCAAGATCGATAATCACCATAATCATGATTTCCTAAAATAGAATAAATTCCATCTTTAGATTTAAGCTTAGAAAGTGTGTTTATCCATGGCGTTAACTCAACCGCTGCATTATTAACTAAATCTCCTGTAAAAAAAATTACGTCTGAATTTTGAGAATTAATTAGCCTTACAGTATGTTCTAAATAATCTAAACTATTGATATTTCCTGCATGAATATCGCTAATTTGAGTTAATTGATATCCGTCAAAAGAACTAGGAAGATCATCAAAAAAAAGGGTGTATTTAAGTACCTTTACATTGTTTTTTCCCCAAATCATTCCGAAATTAATACTGAAAAAAGGAAGTGATGCTAAACCTAACCCTAGCTTGCTAATAAAATTTCTTCTGGACGGTAATTCAATTGACTTATTGAATCCAAAAATTCGATTAATCAAAGCTAAACTAAGCCTAAAAAAATCCTCGCTAAAATTAATGATTATTAGAACTAATTTTGGACTGTAAAAAGAAATTAATAAACCAAGTGCTAATGTTCTGTAACTACCTTCAGCCTGTATTTTATATTTATAAAAGAAATAAAAGACTATTAAAAAAGATATTGTAAAATAAGAATATTTAACAATTCTGTTTTTTGTAATATTTTTTATCGATTGATATGAATAATAATCAATGAAAATAACAAATAATAAAAAAAAAATCCAGGACATAATTGAATGCAAATATATACTTATAATTGTTGATGATTAATTAAAATTTATTTAATAAAATGTTAAATATTCTTAATTGCTTTACTTATTTTAGACAACTAACAAATTTTAAAAAATTAATCTTAATGAAAAATCAAAATAACAATTCTGCTTTAGCTACTTTGGTAAGCGTATTTTTTTTCTGGGGCTTTATAGGTGCTTCAAATGGAGTTTTTATTCCATTTTGCAAAGAATACTTTATGATAGATCAATTTCAATCTCAGCTTGTTGATTTTGCATTTTATGGAGCATATTATATAGGAGCTCTTGTATTATTTGTATTATCTAGCCAAAGAAAAAAGGATATTTTTAATAGTTGGGGATACAAAAAAGGAATTATCTACGGATTATTAATTTCAACAGTTGGCGCTTTAGTAATGTATCCAGCTATAAATGGAGCTGAACCTGGGCAAACCGAAGTGTTTTATTGGGTTCTCCTTGCGTTATTTATTGTTGGGTTAGGCTTTTCTCTACAACAAACTGGAGCAAATCCATTTGCAGTTTCTCTTGGTGATCCTAAATCGGGATCCTCAAGATTAAATCTTGCAGGAGGAGTTAATTCTTTCGGTACAACTATTGGACCCTTAGCTGTTGCATTTATAATTTTTGGAACCTTATCTGGCGAAGGAACTGCTGAGTTTTCAAAAATGCAAGGTTTATACCTTGGAGTAGCTGCTCTATTTATTTTATGTGCTGCAGTTTTCCACTTTTCAAAAAGTTTACCAGATGGCATAACAATTGAGCCATTTGAATCTGCTAATAAAGCAATGAATTTATTAATTATTTTAACTGTTATAATATTCCTATGTTTTGGATGGGTATTTTATACTTACGCAGAATCATACAACTATACAGGATCTGTTGAAGATTTAGAATATAAAAGGTTAGCAGCGATAATTACATCTCTAATTGGCGTTGTTGGGTGTATATATTATGCCTATGTTAAATCTTCCTCAAATTCAAAGGGATGGGGGGCATTACAATTCCCACAACTTGCCCTAGGGATGTTGGCTATATTTACTTATGTTGGGGTTGAGGTCACAATTCAGAGTAATTTAGGTGAAGTTTTAAAGTTAGTTACCGATAAAGTAAACAACCTGAACGGACTAGGATTGCCTGCACTTGGTGATACAGAAATTGCTAAATATATCTCATTATACTGGGGAGGATTAATGATCGGCAGATGGACTGGAGCAATCAGTGTTTTTAATCCAACAGAGGGGTTAAAGAAAGTTCTTTTAATAATAGTTCCATATATAGCTTTTGGAGTAATCGTTTTAGTTAATTACGGTAGTTACACATGGAATGAAATTTTTATATTTTCAGTTATTGTAGCTATACAAATTGTTGGTTTTTTTATTGCTAAAGACAAAGCAATAGCAACACTAAAAGTATTTAGCATGGTTGGATTAGCAGCAATGTTAATAGGGCTATTTTCAACTGGAACAGTAGCATTATTTGCTTTTATTAGTGGTGGTCTTTTCTGCTCTATAATGTGGCCTTGTATTTTTTCATTAAGTATAACTGGTTTAGGTAAATATACCTCTCAAGGCTCTTCATTTTTAGTAATGATGATTTTAGGTGGAGCTATTATCCCTCCTATTCAAGGAAAAATTGCAGATATTTTCACTATTCAGTCATCTTATTGGGTAGCTGTATTATGTTTTGCTTATCTGATTCTTTACGCATTTTTAACAAAAAAAATATTAGGAGACCAAATTGAAAATTAAGTAATGAAAAGAAGGGGATTTATTAAGAAAAGCTCTTTACTAGGTGTAAGCGTTGGCATCCCTAGTTCATTTGCTTTGGAAATAAATGAACCTAAGGTGAAACTCAAAAAATTTCCATTAGTTATAGCAACTTGGGATGTGAAAAATGCAACAAAAAAAGCATGGGATTTATTAGAAAGTGGATCTAGTTCTTTGGATGCAGTAGAGCAAGGATGTATGATCGAAGAAGCTGATGTTAATAATCAATCTGTTGGAAAGGGTGGATTACCAGACAGAGATGGAAACGTAACATTAGATGCATGCATAATGAATTCTAATGGAGATTGCGGATCCGTAGTATATTTAAAAAATATAACTCACGCTATTTCAGTAGCAAGAAAAATAATGGAAGAAACACCTCATGTCATTTTAGCAGGGGTTGGTGCTGAAAAATTTGCATACTCTTTGGGTTATAAAAAAGAAAAACTATTAACTGATAAATCTAGATTAGATTGGTTAGATTGGAAAAAGAAATCTGAATATAAACCAATAATAAATATTGAAAATCACGATACTATAGGAATGCTGGCTATTGATAATAATGGTGATATTTCTGGTGGTTGTACAACAAGTGGCTTAGCTTACAAAATGTCTGGTAGAGTTGGAGATTCTCCAATAATTGGGTCTGGACTATTTATTGACAATGAAGTTGGGGGAGCTGTTGCAACAGGTTTAGGAGAAGAAGTTGTTAAAACGGTTGGCAGTTTTTTAATTGTTGAGTTAATGAGAAATGGTTATAGCCCTCAAAAGGCATGTGAAGAAGCTATAAGAAGAATCGTTTCGAAAAAGAATAGTAATTATAAAGATTTTCAAGTAGGTTATATTGCCATTAATAAAAGTGGGGAGACCGGCAGTTATTCAATTCATGACGGGTTTAGTATGACTAAGTTCGAAAACAATCTTAACAAAACATTTAAGTCCAATTATTACAGTGGCTGATTTTTTATAATCGTTATAATTTAATGAATAGAAAAAGATTATTTTTAATAGATGCTTATGCTCTAATATTTAGAGGTTATTATGCTTTTATAAAAAATCCTAGAATTAATTCAAAAGGGCTTGACACCTCTGCAATTTTAGGATTTACAAATTCCCTATTTGATGTAATTAAAAGAGAAAATCCAGATTATTTAGCAGTTTGTTTTGATAAAGGTGGTAGTCAAGACAGAGTTGAAATATTTTCCGAGTATAAAGCAAATAGAGATGAAACTCCAGAGGCGATTAAAATTGCAGTACCTTTTATTGAGCAAATATTAAAAGCATTAAACATTCCTGTTATTGTAAAAAAAGGATACGAAGCAGATGATATAATTGGAACTTTATCCAAAAAAGCTGAACAAGAAGGCTACCAGACATTTATGGTTACCCCTGACAAAGATTTTGCACAACTAGTTACTGAAAATATTTTTATGTACAAGCCGATGTTTGGCGGTGGTTATGAAGTTTGGGGTGTAGAGGAAGTGAGAAACAAGTTTGAGGTTTCTGATCCAATTCAAGTAATCGATTTTTTAGGGATGAAAGGAGATTCAGCTGATAATATTCCTGGGTTGCCTGGTGTTGGTGATAAAACTGCTAAGAAATTTATAGCCGAATATGGAAGTATGGAAGAATTATTAGCTAACACTGATAATTTAAAAGGAAAATTAAAAGAGAAAATTGAAACAAATAAAGAATTAGGTTTACTATCCAAAAAACTTGCAACAATAATTCTTGATGTTCCCGTAGATTTTAGCCCCAATGAATTTAAATTCAAAGTAACAGATTTATTTGAAGTTAAAGATGTTTTTAGAGAATTAGAATTTAGAAGACTTATAGAAAGTGTAGATAGAATTTTTAAGATTAATAATGATGATGAAGATCTTGAAATAAAATCAGAATCAACAATACAAACACCTGTAAAAAATGCCGGTTCGGGTCAATTTTCTTTATTTGATGAAACCAATACATTTGAAAAACCAAAAATATTTAAAAGAAATAACCTATCTAATTCATCGAACTATTACCAAACAATTGATTCAAGCTTTGGTCTTAAACTGTTGTTAAAAAAACTTAATCTTAATTCTTCCGTTAGTTATAAACTTTTATCAAATAAAGTAAATTATTTATCTGATAAAATATTAGGAGTTTCTATATGTTGGGAGAAAGGAAAAGCATACTATTTATCCTTTTCAAATGATTTTGAAATTACGGAACTCATTTCATTTTTTGAAAATGAAAGTATTGAAAAAATAAGTGATAATATAAAAAATGATATTAAACTTCTTAATCAACATAACATTAAGATTAAAGGAAAAATATTTGATACTAAATTAGCTCATTACATAATCAACCCTGATACTAACCACTCAATTAACCAACTCTCTGAAACATATTTAAATTACTCATTAATTGATTTACAGTTGTTAACGGGAAAAGGGAAAAATCAAAAATTAATTTCTGATTTGGCAGTGGATCAAATTAAGAATTTTATTTGCGAACAAGCGGATGTAAACCTTCAATTAAAAAGTCTTTTTAAAATTGAATTAAACAACACTAAGCTATTTAATTTATTTGATGAAATTGAAATTCCACTTTTAAAAGTTTTAGCTGATATGGAGATTCAAGGAATAAATTTAGATATAAAGTTCCTAGAGTTATTAAAAACGGATTTAATTAACGATATTTCAAGTTTAGAGGAATTAATTTATACTGAGGCTGGTGAGAATTTCAATATCTCTTCCCCTAAACAATTAGGAGAAGTTTTATTTGAAAAAATGCAGTTAGTTAAAAATCCAAAAAAAACTAAAACTGGTCAATTTTCAACTTCAGAAGATATTCTAAAAGACCTTTCCTCTGAGCACGATTTTGTCAAAAATATACTTCAATACAGAAGCTTATCAAAACTGATGAGTACTTATGTTGATTCTTTACCAAACCAAGTCTTAAGTTCCACAAATAGAGTTCACACTGAATATCTGCAAACGGTAGCTTCAACTGGCAGGCTGAGTAGCATAAATCCTAACCTTCAAAATATTCCTATAAGAACTAAAAGGGGCAGAGAAGTTAGAAAGGCTTTTATTCCCAAAGATGAAAATTATTTTTTACTGGCCGCTGATTATTCACAAATAGAATTACGAATAATTGCATCTATGAGTGGAGAAAAGAATATGATTAAAGCATTTAATAATAACGAAGATATTCATAGTTCTACGGCATCTATAGTATTTGATATTCCGGTAAATGAGGTGACTAAAACACAAAGATCAAATGCTAAAACAGTTAATTTTGGTATAATATATGGTGTTTCTGCATTTGGGTTAAGTAATCAAACGGATTTATCCAGATCTGAATCAAAAGAGCTTATCGAAACATATTACCATAAATATCCAAATTTAAAAAAATTCATTAGTGATCAAATTGCTTACGCACGAAATAACGGATATGTCAAAACATTAATTGGCAGAAAAAGATATCTTAAAGATATAAATTCAAGTAATGGATTAGTTAGAAGTGGAGCAGAAAGAAACGCAGTAAATGCCCCCATACAAGGTACTGCCGCAGATATTATCAAAATAGCAATGATTAATATTCATAATAGATTATCAAAAGAAAACTTGTCAAGTAAAATGTTATTACAAGTTCATGATGAATTAGTATTTGATGTTTATAAACCAGAAATACGTGAAACTATTTTAGTTATTAAAGAGGAAATGGAAAATGCTTTTAAATTAAATATCCCATTAACAGTAGATATAGATTATGGTCTCAACTGGTTGGAAGCACATTAAATTATTTATATATAAATCTTTAAACAATATCTCAAAAAAATAATTTTATAGTTCTATTTGCTATTCAAATATATAATTGTAGATTTGCACACTCTTTTCGAGAGAAATTAATTATTAATGAAAATATTATAAATTGGATAATTTAAGTTATAAAACTATTTCAGCAAACAAAGCTACTGTGAATAAACAGTGGGTTATTGTTGATGCAGATGGTCAAAATTTAGGAAGATTAGCTTCGAGAGTTGCTATATTATTAAGAGGAAAGCACAAAACAAATTTTACTCCTCACGTAGATTGTGGAGATAATGTTATTGTAATAAATGCCTCTAAAGTTAAGTTAAGCGGAAACAAATGGGAAGAAAAGATGTATGTAAGACATACTGGTTACCCTGGTGGTCAAAGATTTAAATCTGCTACTCAACTTTATGATCAAAATCCATCTATAATTATTGAAAAATCAGTAAAAGGCATGCTGCCAAAAAATAAACTTGGAGCAGAATTATTTAGAAACTTATATGTGAGTTCTGATTCGAATCATAATCATGAAGCACAAAAACCAACTATTATTAACTTAAACAAAGTGAATTAATGGAAGAAACAATTCATAAAATTGGACGTAGAAAAACAGCTGTAGCTAGAGTTTACCTTAAAAAAGGTAAAGGTAAGATTACTGTAAACAAAAAAGATTCTTCAGTTTATTTCCCTACACCAACGCTACAATTTAAAATAAACCAACCTCTTGTTATGACTGGTAATGAGAAAAAGTTTGATATAAATATTAATGTCTACGGAGGTGGGGCTACTGGTCAAGCTGAAGCAGTAAGATTAGCTTTATCCAGAGCTATGTGTGAATTAAATGAAGAAAATAGAGGAGTTCTTAAACCTGAAGGATTGTTAACAAGAGATCCAAGAATGGTTGAAAGGAAAAAATTCGGTCAGAAAAAGGCTAGAAAAAAGTTCCAATTCTCGAAAAGATAAAAAATTAATAACCAGTTTTTGTTATCTATGAATTTTATTCAAGATTTAGTTTAGCATCTAAATGATCAAGTAAAAAAACTTGGCATTGCTATTCAACAGAAAGTAAACTATCACAAAATGGGAAAATTAGAAGTAAAAGAATTATTAGAAGCAGGTGTTCACTTCGGGCATCTAACAAGAAAATGGAATCCAAACATGGCTCCTTTCATCTACATGGAAAGAAATGGGATTCATATCATTAATCTTTATAAAACAGTTGCAAAAATAGATGAAGCATCTGAAGCGTTGAAAAAAATTGCAGCGTCAGGAAGAAAAATATTATTTGTAGCAACAAAAAAACAAGCAAAGGAAATTGTAGCAGAATCTGCTTCAAAAGTAAATATGCCTTACATTACTGAAAGATGGCCAGGAGGAATGTTGACAAATTTTGTAACTATTAGAAAAGCAGTTAAAAAAATGGCTGCAATTGATAGGATGAAAAAAGATGGTACATTTAACACTCTTTCCAAAAAAGAGAGACTTCAGGTTGGTAGACTTAGAGAAAAATTAGAAAAGAATTTAGGTTCTATTTCAGATATGACAAGATTACCTGGAGCATTGTTCGTTGTTGATATAATAAGAGAACACATTGCAATTAAGGAAGCTCAAAAATTAAATATCCCAATATTTGCAATGGTTGATACTAACTCTGATCCTAGAGAAGTGGAGTATGTTATTCCTTCTAATGATGATGCATCAAAATCAATTACTAAGATTTTAGAGAACATTACCCCAGCTATTCAAGAAGGGTTAGCAGAAAGAAATTCTGAAAAAGAAAACAATAAAGAAGATTCTAAAGCTTCAACTCCTGAAGTAAAAGTTGAAGAAGTAAAAGTTGAAAAAGTTAAAGCTGAAGAGACTAAAACTGAAGAGACTAAAACTGAAGAGACTAAAGCTGAAGAAGCTAAATCTGAAGACAAATAATTTACAATACAACAATCTTATAATATTTTCAAATCATGGCAAAAATAACAGCTGCAGAAGTAAACAACTTAAGAAAAACTACAGGTGCTGGAATGATGGACTGTAAAAAAGCATTAGTTGAGGCTGATGGTAATTCTGAAAAAGCAATTGAAATTCTTAGAAAAAAAGGTCAAAAAGTTGCTGCTAAAAGAGCTGATAGAGAATCTTCAGAGGGTGCTGCCATTACAAAAACCAACGACGATAATACAACTGGTGTTGCTATTGTACTTGGTTGTGAAACAGATTTTGTTGGTAAAAATGAAGACTTTGTTGACTTAGCAAATAAAATAGCAGAGATTGCACTTAATTGTAACTCTAAAGAAGAATTGTTAAACTCTAAGATTGGTGAACTAACAGTTAGTGAGAAATTAATTGAACAAACTGGTGTTATTGGTGAAAAGTTAGAAGTAAATGCCTTTGAAAAGGTAAATGCCCCTTTTGTAGGGTCTTATATCCATGCTGGAAATAAAATTGCTTCAATAGTTGGTTTATCTGCTAATATTCAAGGTTCAGATGTAGCTGCTAAAGATGTTTCTATGCAAGTTGCTGCTATGAACCCAATTGCTTTAGATGAAAATGGAGTTGATTCAGTTGTAATAGAAAAAGAAATTGAAATTGCTAAAGATCAATTAAGATCTGAAGGAAAGCCGGAATCAATGTTAGACAATATTGCAAAAGGCAAGTTGAAAAGATTTTTTAAAGACAACACTCTTGTAAATCAAGACTTTATCAAAGACAGTAAACAAAGTGTAAAAAATTATGTTAGTTCTTATCAACAAGACCTTTGTGTTGTAGATTTCAAAAGAGTAGCTCTAGGTTAATAGTTACATTTTTATTTTTTTTAATTTAATTAAAAAATCTACATTATCTTTGCTTAACTTCAAAATTAAGCATGAAATACAAAAGAATATTACTTAAACTTTCTGGTGAAGCCTTAATGGGCAAGAAAAACTTTGGTATTGATCCAGAAAGATTACAAGATTACGCTACAGACATTAAACAAATAGTTGATTTAGGAGTACAGGTTGCCATTGTTATTGGTGGTGGAAATATTTTCAGAGGATTTTCTAACAATGATGACCATAAAATCGATAGAGTCCAAGGAGATCATATGGGCATGCTAGCAACTGTGATAAACGGCCTTGCATTACAGAGTACTTTAGAAAATTCTGGAGCCCCAACAAGACTTCAAACTGCTATAGAAATTAATGAAGTAGCTGAACCTTTTATTAGAAGAAAAGCTATAAGACATTTAGAAAAAGGAAGAGTTGTTATTTTTGGCGGTGGAACTGGTAATCCATATTTCACAACTGATTCTGCGGCAGTATTAAGAGCAATTGAAATAGAGTCAGATGTAATTTTAAAGGGCACTAGAGTTGATGGAATATACGATGAAGATCCTGAAAAAAATATTAATGCAATAAAGTTTGATAATATTTCATTTGAAGATGTTTTGACAAAGGGGTTAAAGGTAATGGATACTACAGCATTCACTCTTAGTCAAGAAAACAAATTACCAATAATTGTATTTGATATGAATAAAAGAGGAAATTTGTTAAGATTAATATCAGGGGAAAAAATTGGAACAACGGTTAACCTATAAATAATTTTAGTTAAAATTAAATACGATGGAAGAAGAATTAAAATTTATTTTTGAATCTGCAGAAGAATCAATGTCTAATGCAGTAAAACATTTAGAAAAAAAACTATTAAACATCAGAGCAGGTAAAGCTAATACTTCAATGCTTGGAAGTATTGTTGTTGAATATTATGGTACATTAACTCCGTTAACTCAAGTTGCTAGTGTAAATACACCTGATGGAAGAACTATAGTTGTACAACCTTGGGAAAAAAATTTATTAGCTGAAATTGAAAAAGCAATAATGAATGCTAATCTAGGATTTAATCCAATGAATAATGGGGAAAGCATAATTATAAATGTTCCAGCACTTACTGAGGAAAGAAGAATTGATTTAGCTAAACAAGCTAAAAGTGAAGCAGAAGAAGCAAAAATTGTTGTTAGAAATTCTAGAAAGGATGCTAATAATGAAATAAAAAAATCTGATTCATTTTCTGATGATTTAAAAGAAAACGCTGAAAAAGATATTCAAGATTTGACAAATAAAAATATTGATAATATTAATTCAATATTTGAAGTAAAACAGAAAGAAATTATGACTTTATAATTTATTATTCCTAAATAATATTACAGTAATTAATATCTTTACTAAATACACATAATTAAATAATATGGCTAGAGTATTTTTAGTTGGATTTTGGGATTCAGTTTCAAATTTAATTCTTAGAAATAGAATCTTAATAATCGCTTTATTGACCTTGGCTACAACTTTTTTTATTAGCCAATGGCAGTATATAAAATTTTCAAATACTGAAGCTAATTTATTGCCAGATAACCATGAGGTTAATCTAGAGTACTTGGATTTTACTGACAAATTTGGAGAAGAAGGTAATTTGATTGTAATTGGAATTAAAGATTCACTACTCTTCACAACAGAAAATCTTAATGCATGGAATAATTTATCAAAAGTTTTAAAAGACACTAACTTTGTTGAGTCTGTAATAGCTATTGGTGACTTACAAAAACTTAAAAAAGATAAAAAGAAACAACAGTTTTATCTTGAGCCTTTTATAAGAGATACAATCTCATCTGACATTGAACTAATTTCAATAAAAAAAGAGCTATTTGAAAAATATCCATTTTACGATGAATTTTTATTTAATACTAAAACAAAATCTGTAAGAACTGCTATTCACTTAAAGAAGTCAATAGTAAATGAAGCTGGAAGAGAAACATATATTAATAATTTTTTAATTCCTAAAGTTGAATCGTTTGAAGCAAAATATAATTTAGATATTAAAATTTCTGGCATGCCTTATGTTAGAACAAAAAATGCTGAAAACATAAAAAGTGAAATATCTACTTTTGTGATTTTAGCTCTAATAATTACTTCTATAATATTTTTCTTGTTTTTTAGATCTTACCGCGCAACGTTTATTTCTTTATTTGTTGTTATGATTGGAGTGGTTTGGACTGTAGGAATTTTAGGACTTTTTATAATAAACACTCCACCAGGTGACTTTGAAATATCAGTTCTTACTGGCCTTATACCACCACTTATAATTGTAATTGGAATTCCAAATTGTATTTTTCTTATAAACAAATATCAACATGAAGTAAATAAGCATGGGAATAAAGCAAAATCTCTACAAAAAGTAATTACTAAAATAGGTAATGCTACTTTAATGACAAATGTCACTACTGCATCTGGTTTTGCCACTTTTATTATTACAAATAGTAAGCTCTTAAAAGAATTTGGTATTGTTGCTTCTCTTAGTATTCTGGCAATATTCATATTATGTATTTTAATAATCCCTATAATCTATAGTTTTTTACCTATCCCTGAAGAAAAGCACTTAGAACACTTAAATAGAACTTGGATAAATTCCTTAGGAGATTGGATTGAAAAAACTGTAAAGAAAAGTAAAATCAATATTTACATAATTTCTGTTCTACTTCTTGTAACAAGTATTATTGGTATATATCAAATTCGAATTTCAGGTAGTATTATTGACGACATGCCACAAAAAGCAGATTGGTTCGATGATATAATGTTTTATGAAAAAGAATTTAATGGGATAATGCCACTAGAAATTTTAATAAATACCAAGCGTAAAAAAGGGGTTACAAATCTTTCTACCATAAAAAAAATGAGTAAAATAGAAGATGTAATTCTCGAAATTCCAGAATTATCTAAACCTATTTCAATGGTAAGCTTAGTGAAATACTCTAAACAAGCGTACTATAATGGTAATCCTAAATATTATCAAGTTCCCACTTCACAAGAAAATAGTTTCATATTATCCTATGCTAAAAATTCAACTTCTGACTCTGATGTTGATCTAATTAAAAACTATGTTGATTCTACAGGTCAGTACACAAGGATCACAGCTTTTATGAAAGATATGGAAATTGAAAAGATGGAAGAAATTGAAAAAAAATTAAATTATGAGATTTCTAAAATTATGCCATCTGATAATTTTGAAGTTTCAATAACAGGAAAGGCATATTTATTTCAGAAGGGAACTAAGTATTTGGTCAAAAATTTAATTCTATCTCTTTCTTTAGCAATATTCTTAATAGCATTATTAATGGCCTATATGTTTAGATCTTTAAAAATGATATTTATTTCTTTGATTCCTAACCTATTACCACTGATAGTTACTGCTGGCTTAATGGGTTATTTAGGTGTTGCTATAAAACCATCTACAATACTGATATTTAGTATTGCTTTTGGAATTGCAGTTGATGATACAATTCATTTTTTAGCTAAATATAGACAGGAGTTAATTACTAATAATTGGAAAGTAAAAAAATCTGTATACAATGCTCTTCGTGAAACTGGGGTTAGCATGTTTTATACCTCAATTGTATTGTTTTTTGGATTCTCAGTATTTACAGTGTCAAATTTTGGAGGGACGGTAGCTCTGGGCGCATTAGTTTCTGCAACATTACTTTTTGCAATGTTATCCAACCTTTTACTCTTGCCTTCAATGTTATTATCCCTGGAAGACTCTATAGCAAATGAAAAAGTTTTAAAAGAACCTTTGATAAAAATTATCGAAGATGAAGATGTGGTTAATTAAGTATAATTTATTTTAATACTTATCTTTGAAAATATAATTTATAGTTAAATGAAAAACTGTTCAATAAAAGATCTTTTGCTAAGTACCAAAACTGTATCTAAAGTAACCATAAATGGTTGGGTTAGAACTTTTAGGGCTAATCGCTTTATCGCATTAAATGATGGATCGTCTATATCTAGTGTGCAATGTGTTGTAGATTTTGAAAATTTTGACGAAAGTATTTTAAAAAAAATAAATACTGGTACAAGTTTAGAGATTACAGGTGATTTAGTAGAAAGTCAAGGAAGTGGTCAAAAATTTGAGATTATTGTATCTAACTTAAAGGTTTTAGGTGAATGTGACTCAGAAGAATTTCCTATACAGCCAAAAAAACATTCTTTTGAATTTCTACGTGAAAATGCGCATTTAAGAACCAGAACAAATACTTTTAGTGCGATAATGAGGCTTCGATCAAATTTATCATTTGCTGTTCATAATTATTTCAACTCAAATGGTTTTTACTATGTTCACACCCCTATTATTACATCCAGTGATGCAGAGGGAGCAGGAGAGCAGTTTAGAGTAACAACTCTAGATCCAAAAAGTCCGCCACTGAACGAAAATAGCGAAGTTGATTTCACTAAAGATTTTTTTGGTAAAGAAACAAGTCTAACGGTTTCTGGACAATTAGAAGCAGAAACCTATGCTATGTCACTGGGTAAGGTATATACTTTTGGGCCAACATTTAGAGCAGAAAATTCAAATACATCAAGACATTTGTCTGAATTTTGGATGATTGAACCAGAAGTTGCCTTTATGGATTTAAATGGAAATATGGATTTAGCTGAAAGTTTTTTAAAATATCTGCTTCAATACATTCTCAAAAACAATATTGAGGACCTTAAATTTTTAGAACAAAGACTAATTAATGAAGATAAAACAAAGCCACAAAATCTTAGAAATGAAATGACACTAATTGATAAAATCAACTTTGTTGTAAGCAATGATTTTATGAGAGTAAGTTATTCCGAAGCTTTTGAAATACTAAAAAATTGTAAGCCCAACAAGAAGAAAAAATTTAAATATATAATAGAAAACTGGGGTGCAGATCTACAAAGTGAACATGAAAGATATTTAGTTGAAAAACATTTTAAATGTCCAGTCATAATTTATGACTATCCTGCAAAAATTAAGGCTTTTTACATGAAATTAAATGAAGACAATAAAACTGTTAAAGCGATGGACATTCTATTTCCGGGAATTGGAGAAATTGTTGGAGGTTCTCAACGTGAAGAAAGATTAGATATTTTAAATAAAAAAATGAATGATATCGGTGTAAATCCAGAAGATTTATGGTGGTACACAGATTTGAGAAAGTTCGGAACAGCTCAACATTCAGGATTTGGACTCGGATTTGAAAGATTAATTATGTTCGCGACTGGAATGTCTAATATTAGAGATGTAATTCCTTTTCCAAGGACTCCACAAAATGCAGAGTTTTAAAAACTTAACAAATGCTTAAGCAATCCTTAAAATTAAAGTTATTACAAAAGCTCTCTCCTCAACAAATACAATTGATGAAGTTAATTCAATTACCTGTTTTAGATTTTGAACAAAAACTAAAACAAGAAATTGAAGAAAACCCTGCACTTGAAATAACAGAACTTGCAAATAAGGATGAATTTAAAGATGATGATAATATCGATGTAGATGATTATATCAATGATGATGAAATTCCTGATTACAAACTCAATTCTTATAATTCTTCTAATAAAGAAGAAAATTCTATTCCCTATGCGTCAGGAATATCATTTACTCAACTAATTTTAAATCAATTACACACAGAAAGATTAAATGATTTAGAAATGAAAATTGCAGAATTTCTAGTTGGATGTATTGACGAAGATGGGTACATTCGCCAAAATCTAGAAGATATAATTGATGATCTTGCTTTTACACAAAATATAATTACAGAATACAAGACTGTTGAAATCATTCTAAAAACTATTCAAAACTTAGATCCTGCTGGGATTGGCGCAAGGTCTCTTCAGGAGTGTTTAGCATTACAATTAAAAAGAAAAGATTCAAATGAAATAAGTGTAAAATTAGCCATAAATATAATCGAAAATTCATTTGATTTATTTACAAAAAGACATTTTGAAAAACTACTAAGTAAATATCAGATTTCAGAAAAAGAATTAAAAATAGCAGTTAAAGAAATTGAAAAATTAAATCCAAAACCAGCTAATTCTCTATCGATTAATAGCTCAAAATTGGTTGAGCAAGTTATTCCAGATTTTAAGATCGAAATTGTAAATGATGAATTACTTTTAAGTCTAAATGGTAGAAATAAACCAACTATGAATGTTAGTAGGGAATATACAGAAATGCTTAAAGGTTACAGCTTAGAAAAAAATAGAAAATCTCAAAAAGAAGCAGTACAGTTTATTAAACAAAAATTAGATTCTGCAAAATGGTTTATTGAAGCAATTGAACAAAGGCAACAAACATTAATGTTGACTATGAAGGCAATTATGACTTATCAAGAAGCTTACTTTTTGTCTGGTGATGAAAAAAAAATAAAACCAATGATTTTAAAGAATATTGCAGACAAGATTAATATGGACATCTCCACAATTTCTAGAGTTGCAAATAGCAAATACGTTGACACGCCTTATGGAACAAAATTGATTAAAGAGTTCTTTAGTGAATCAATGATAAATAACAAAGGAGAAGAAATATCAACAATAGAGGTAAAGAAAAAACTTGAGAGAATTATTCATCAAGAAGACAAGAGAAAGCCTGAAACTGATGATTCGTTAGTAAAACTGTTGCACAAAGAGGGGTACAAAATAGCAAGAAGAACAGTGTCTAAATATAGAGAGCAATTAAATATTCCAGTAGCAAGATTAAGAAAACAACTTTAAAAAAATCATTTCTCTAATTCTTCTTATTTAAAGAAACATCACCAATTCGAGTAGTATAGTTAATTTTTAAAGCATTGACCTTTCGAAGTTCTTGTTTAACATCTCCTACAATTCCCATAGAAGCTTCCTTATCAACTTTTAAAGCAGTTGTCAGAAAAGGCCTTAATTCTTCTCGTTTAGATTCTCTTTCCGAATATATGAAGGCAGGAACATCAGAAACTTCTGCAAACTTATCGTTGAGTTGAATTCTAGCTTCTTCTCCGAACTGATCCTTAAAGCCATCATTAGGTCTTCCTAGGTATATATACATAACCAAATCTTTCTTGTCTAATTTTTCAACTTGATCAGCAGCAGGAAGTTCATTTTTTATTTTCAATTCATTATCTCTCATGACAGTAGCAACCATAAAGAAGAATAATAGCATAAAAACTATATCAGGAAGAGAAGCTGTATTCACAGCTGGCAATTCACCATTTTTTTTCTTATTAAATTTAGACATAATATTTGTTATTGAACCTCAGATAATTTTTGAGGATATTCTAGTTTAATTTGAGTTATGTTTTCATTTAATTTTAATTTACTACCTGGCCAGTTAACATCTTTGTAATTTTTCTGCATCTCGGTATAAGAAACTCCAAATAACTCTTCAGCTCTTTTGTTTCTAAGAGATGTGTAAGCTGCTACAAGTTCATTTTGAACGGAAATGTATGTAGCATAGGTAGTTTCTCTTTCATTTTTTAATGAAATAATTGCTTTATCAGGGTTATCAGATGATTTTGGATCACCAGCTCCTTTACAATAATCACACTTATCTTCTCCCGAACCACCACCATTGTCTAAGAATTTGATAGCAGCATCTCTTAACTCTTCTAATTCCATTACTTCATCTTCAACTAAAAGCTGATCTTTACCATTTAATAAAACTGTGAAAATATTTTTTTGCTTGATTATTACATCTTCTTCTGATTCTTCAATTGGAGGAAGCTTTCTACTAATACCAGAATCAGTTTCAATGGTAGTAGTAACCAAGAAAAAAATTAGTAATAAAAATGCAATATCAGCCATTGATCCTGCATTAACTTCAGGGGATGATCTTTTAGCCATAATTTATTTTTTAATGTTTTTTACTCCAAAAAACATCATTATACATGTTGCAGCTACTATAAGTGCATAGAACATGAATAATCCTGCGCTAACTAATTTAGAGCCAGATGCAGATAGAATATTACCATCTCTTAAAGGAGTTTCTTCTCCAGATGACAAAACAAAGTAACAGATTAATGCTGTACCTAAAAATATTCCTACAACCTTAGTAGTACTTAATAGCAAATCTTTATTAGACGTAATGTTTTTTAACGTAAAGAATAAAACAAAAGATATAATTAGAGCTAATATAATGTATGCTATATACAATAGCGTACTTATTAGGTCGGTAGATCCTTGAATTATAAATCCAACTAAAAGTATACCTATTAAAGATAGTATACCAGCTGTGTAGTATGTTCCTTTATATAAATTCATAATTATTTTTTATTGTTAACTAATAAATCCATAAGAGATATTGAAGCATTTTCCATATCATTTACAATACTATCAATTTTAGATATAATATAATTGTAAAATATTTGTAAAATAATTGCTACAATAAGACCAAATACAGTTGTAAGTAAGGCAACTTTAATACCTCCAGCTACTAAAGATGGCTGCATGTCTCCAGCTGCTTCAATCTTGTCAAAAGCCTGAATCATACCAATTACTGTTCCCATGAAACCTAGCATTGGTGCTAAAGCGATAAATAAAGATATCCATGATACATTTTTTTCAAGCTGACCCATTTGAACACCACCATAAGCAACAACAGCTTTTTCAGCAGATTCTAAATCTTCATTAGCTCTATCTAATCCTTGATAAAATATTGAAGCAACAGGGCCAGGGGTGTTTCTACAAACTTCTTTTGCAGCATCTAAGCCTCCAGATTTAAGCGCATCTTCAACATCACTAGTTAACTTGTCTGAGTTAGAAGTCGCTAAATTTAAATATATAATTCTTTCAATTGCTATTGCTAATCCTAGTATTAAACATAATAAAACAATTCCCATAAATCCAGGACCTCCTTCAATAAATCTCTTTTTTAATTCTTGGTGAAAGTTAGCACTTTCAACTTCCTCTACAACTGGAGTTTCTTCAGCTACACTTGAATCAACAGCAGTTTCAGTAACTTCTTGAGCTTCATCTTGTAATATACTAGTTTTAGCATTTAAGCTAGTTATCATAAAAATTGATAATACTGTAATGATAGATAATCTTTTCATTTTAATTTCTTTTAATTTATTTTGGGTTTAAAGATATAAAAAAAATGCAATTTTAAATAATAAATATTTGTGCAGAGAGGAAGGGATTCGAACCCTCGATACACTTTTGATGTATACACACTTTCCAGGCGTGCGCCTTCGACCACTCGGCCACCTCTCTAAATCAAATTACATTCTAGCAAATAAACTGAAAAAAAAACTAATCTTAAAATAAATACTGGGTTATTTTAAGAGATTTCTCCACTAATACTGAGTTCAAACATCTTTTTAAAGTTTTTAAAATCAATTTTCATTGATAATAAAAACATTGATTTAATTATTGCAGACTCTAAGGTGATGTCTTTTCCAGAGATAATATCTAACTCTACTAACTTAAAGGAAGACTCATATTTACCCATTTTTACACTTCCTTTTGGGCATTGAGAAACATTTATAATATATTTTCCTTTTTCTATAGACGATTTTAACTCATCTATGAACCATTTGTAATTGAATATATTACCAGATCCATAAGACTCGATAATTACTACTTTAGAGTAATTGTCTGAAAACATATGCTTAACATTTTGCTTAGAAATACCAGGATATAATCTCATTACAGAAACTCTATCATCAAGTTTGTCATAAAAAATTGGACTAGAGTTTTGAGGTTTGTATAAATCTTCAAAGTTAATTTTTAAATCTACACCTGATTTTGCGAGTTCAGGATAATTAAAACTCGCGTATGCTTTAAATTGGTCAGAGTTAACCTTAGTAGTTCTATTCCCCCTAAAAAGTTTATTATCAAAATATAGACAAACTTCTTTAATTGAATTAGTGCTTTGGGTTGAAGAATGATGTTTCTCAAAATGGTGAATAGGTCTAGCCAATTGAATTGATGTGATTAAATGCTCTTTTGCATCTGTCCTTAAATCCCCAAGGGGCAATTGGGAACCAGTTAAAATAATTGGTTTAGTTAAATTTTGAATTAAAAAACTTAAAGCTGATGCTGTATAGCTCATGGTATCTGTGCCATGAAGAATGACAAACCCATCGAAAGAATTATAATTGGTTTTTATTATTTCAACTAATTCAATCCAATTTTCAATTTGAATATTTGAAGAATCAATTGGATTGTTAATAGAAACGGTTTCTAATTGACAATTAAGTAGTTTAATTTCTTTAACCCTTTCTAAAATATTTTCAAAATTAAAAGGCTTTAAATAAGGTTGGTTAGCCTCCTTGACCATTCCAATAGTTCCACCAGTGTATATTAACAATATTTTTGATTTATTCATACTTTAATTTTAAATAATTCAATTGCATTACTTGAAGTAATTTCTATTATTTTTTCAGCCGGTATTTCATAAACTTCAGTCAATTTATCAATAATTATTGACAAATAAGAACTCTCATTTCTTTTGCCTCTAAAGGGGGGCGGTGCTAAATAAGGTGAATCTGTTTCAAGAACTAAATTATCTAATGGAATTTTCTTTAAAAATTTATCAATTTTTCCATTTTTAAAGGTAACAACTCCTCCAATTCCTAATTTCATATTAAAAGATATAGCTTTCAATGCTTGCTCGTAATTACCACTAAAGCAATGAAATATACCTCTGAGTTTTTCTGATTTTTCCTTTTCTAATACTTCAAAAATTTCATCAAATGCATTTCTACAATGAATTACAATTGGAAGATTTAAATCTTTAGCTAATCTAATTTGAGATGCGAATGCTTTTTTTTGAATATTTAGTGTTGATTTATCCCAATATAAATCAATACCAATTTCTCCAATAGCAACTACAGGATGGTTTTTTAACACATTTTCGACGTGACTTAATTCATCTAAATAGTTATCTTTTACACTACATGGATGTAAGCCTGCCATCATGTGCATTATTTCTGGATATGCATTTTTCAAAGAGATCATAGACTCAGTATGAGAAGAATCTATAGCTGGGAGAAAAAAATTATTTATTTTTAAATTTTTAGCGCGATTAATTACATCATCAATATCGGCTGCAAATTCTTTTAAATATAAATGAGTGTGAGTATCAATAACCATTATTTAGTAAAGGTATAAATACTTAATAAATAATAAATAAGTTTTTTACAGATCCAAAGAATATTTTATGTTGTCATTCATTAATAGCTCAACTGGATTTTCTAATGCTTCCTTGATAGCTACTAGGAATCCTACGCTTTCTTTTCCATCAATAATTCTATGATCATAAGAAAGTGCTAAGTACATTATAGGTCTAATTTCAACTTTTCCTTCTATTGCAACAGGTCGTTCAACTATATTATGCATTCCTAATATTCCACTTTGTGGCGGATTAAGAATTGGTGTTGACAACATACTTCCAAACACTCCACCATTAGATATGGTAAAAGTTCCTCCTGTCATTTCGTCAACTGTAATTTTTGAATCTCTAGCTCTAATAGCCAATCTCTTGACTTCAGTCTCAACTTCTTTGAAAGACATTTTTTCTGCATGTCTTATCACGGGAACCATTAATCCTTTTGGTCCAGAAACAGCGATGCTAATATCACAATATTCATAGGTTATCATCTCTTTACCATCAATCATTGAATTTACTGCAGGAAATAATTTCAATGCTCTAACTACAGCTAACGTAAAAAATGACATGAAACCTAAACTAACGTCATGTTTAGTTTTAAAATCTTCTTTATATTTTGACCTTAAATCAAATATTGAAGACATATCAACTTCATTGAAAGTAGTCAACATTGCAGTTTCATTTTTAACTGTAACTAGTCTTTCAGCAACTTTTCTTCTAAGCATAGAAAGTTTAGTTCTAGTTTCTTTTCTGTCATTATTTGTTGATGTGGAGCCCATTGATGGTTTAGAGTTAAGTGCATCATCTTTTGTTACTCTACCATCTTTACCTGATCCAATAATGTTAGATATTTCTAAATTATTTTCAGCAATAATTTTTCTTGCTGAGGGACTTGGTATATGTGACTTACTATTTGATTCAGGTTTAGATATTTCTATTGAAGATACCTGTAGTTCATTCTTTACATTTGTATGAATCGTTTCTTCGGACTTTGATTGATTTTCTGCACTTGTATCAATCAAACAAACTACCTGTCCAACATCAACAGCATCACCTTCTTCGGCTTTTAAAGTAATTATTCCACTTTCCTCAGCAGGTAACTCTAGAGTTGCCTTGTCGCTATCAACCTCAGCTATAACTTGGTCTTTTTCCACATAATCTCCATCTGAAACTAGCCATGTTGCAATCTCAACTTCCGTAATAGATTCTCCTGGTGATGGAACTTTCATTTCTAAAATCATAATATCTTGTTTTTATATAGCATTATTTTTTTGTCTCTGATTATTTTTTTCTGGGTCAAAAACATAGTCTATTACTTCTTGATGTCTTCTTTTAAATCTAACAGTACTACCTGCGGCAGTAGTTCCATATGTTCTTCTAGATGCAACTCTGAAATCTTTTGCTTCATTTAAGTTTAATAAAATATGGGTATAAGCACCCATATTTCTGGGCTCCTCTTGAGCCCAAACTAAATCGTCAGCTTGAGAATATTTTGAAATAATTGATTTAATTAAATTAATTGGTAAAGGGAAAAGCTGCTCTATTCTAACAAGTGCAACATCATCTCTACCTAACCTTTCTTTTTGATCTAATAAGTCATAATAAAACTTACCTGTTACAAATACAAGAGTGGTAACTTTTTTTAAATCTAATACGTTGCCGTCATCAATTAGGGGCTTAAATGATCCCTTTGTAAATTCATCAACAGTTGATAAAACTTTGGGATGTCTTAGCAAACTTTTAGGTGTAAAAACTACTAATGGTTTTCTAAAATCTGCTTTCATTTGTCTTCTTAGAATATGAAACATATTTGCAGGTGTAGAACAATTCGCAACATAAACATTATCATTTGCGCATAGTTGTAAATACCTTTCCATTCTAGCTGATGAGTGTTCTGCGCCTTGCCCTTCATAACCATGAGGCAATAGCATAACTAATCCATTTTGGCTTTTCCATTTATCTTCACCAGAAAATAAGTACTGATCAATTATTATTTGAGCGCCATTACTAAAGTCTCCAAATTGAGCTTCCCAGATTGTTAATGTCTTGGGGCTAGCCATTGCATATCCATAGTCGAATCCTAAGACAGCATATTCAGATAATAAGGAATTATATATACTAAAAAGACCTTGATTATCACCAATATTATTGTGAAGAATAATTTCCTCCTCACTATCTTCTACTTTAACAACACCATGTCTGTGTGAAAATGTTCCTCTTTCAACGTCTTGGCCCGATATTCTAACACTAAACCCTTCTTCAAGTAGAGAGCCATAGGCTAAATGTTCAGCCATTGACCAATCGAGTTTGTCTTGTTCGAACATGGTTAATCTGTTGTTAACTAGTTTTTTAATCTTATTTATAAATTTTTTATCATTTGGAAGACTTGAAATTACTTGAACAATTTTCTCCAATTTCAACCTTGAATAAGTTGTATCAATTACTTCGAGCATCTTGTTCTGATTAGCTTTTTGATAATCTTTCCAAACAGTACTCATGAACTCTGTTATGACAGTTTTATCATCATTTTTAGAATCTTCTAAAAATTCATTCAAACTTAATTTGTAGTCATTTTCTAACTTATTAGAATAATTTAAATCAATTACACCTTCATTTATAAGTCTGTTGGTGTAAATTTCTTTTGGGTTTAAATGTTTTGAAATAGCTTTATAAAGTTTTGGTTGAGTAAATCTTGGTTCATCTCCTTCGTTGTGTCCATACTTTCTATAGCCAAGTAAATCAATAAATACATCTTTTTTGAATTCCATTCTAAAATCTAAAGCAAATAAAACGGCATGAACAACTGCTTCAACATCATCAGCATTAACATGCATTACTGGAGATAAAGTAACTTTACCGACATCAGTACAATATGTGCTTGATCTACCATCTAAATAATTTGTGGTAAACCCAACTTGATTATTTACAACTATATGAATTGTACCGTCGGTTTTATAGCCATCTAAATTTGCCATTTGAATCAATTCATAGGCAACCCCTTGACCAGAAATGGCAGCATCTCCATGAACAATAATTGGGAGTACTTTTTCAAAATTATCTTTATGAAAATTATCTTGTTTAGCTCGAACAATACCTTCAACTACTGAACCAACAGTTTCCAAGTGAGACGGATTAGGTGCAATACTAATATTTACTTTTTTACCCGTATCTGTTTCTCTATTACTAGTCCAGCCTAAATGATACTTGACATCTCCGTCAAATACCTCCTCCTCATAATCTTTACCCTCAAATTCACTAAAGATTGCTTTGGGTGATTTACCAAATATATTTGTTAATGTATTAAGTCTTCCTCTATGGGCCATACCCATAACAAATTCTTCAACACCAAGATTTGCAGCACTTTCTATCAATGAATCTAGCGCTGGAATTAAAGACTCTCCCCCTTCCAAAGAAAATCTTTTTTGTCCAACATATTTAGTATGTAAAAAATTTTCGAAGGAAACTGCCTGAACTAATTTCTTTAGAATATGCTTTTTTTGATTTGGACTAAAAGTTGGATGATTATCATTTTTATTGATCCAGTTTTGTATCCATTTTCTTTTTTCAGGATTTCTAATATACATATATTCGACACCTATAGCATCACAATAAATTGCCTCTAGGTGTTGAACAATTACCTTTAATGGTTGTGGGCCAATACCTAAAATATCACCTGCATTGAAAATTTTATCTAAATCACTTTCATCTAAATCAAAATTATTAATTCTAAGATTTGGGTTGTAAGTTCGTCTATCTCGAACTGGATTAGTTTTTGTAAATAAATGACCTCTGGATCTGTATGCATCAATTAAATTGATAACATTAAACTCTTTTTTAACACTGTCTGGAATTTGGTGTGTTACACCTTCAACAATTTCTTCAATAAAATTATTATTAGTTCCAAAGTCATAACCTTGAAAAAAGGCTCTCCAACTAGGCTCTAAAGAATCAGGATTTTTAAGATACTGATCATATAAATCAGCAAAATATGCAGAATGAGCAGCATTTAAAAAAGAGAAATTATCCATTTTTTTTTTCGAAGGATTTCTAATAGCAAATTTAATCAAAAATATAATTATTAGCTAAATAAGTAGCTCAAAATAAAGAAATAGAATTTATATTTTTCTATCCATTAATGAATTGCCAAATTCATACAATAATTTCTTTTTTTCTTTTGAAATATTTAAAGATTCTAAAATTTCAAAAGCAGAATTTGTATACTTTTTAATTTCTTTTACAGTATGATCAACTGATCCACTTTCTTTAAATAAAGCTTTAGTTTTTTTAATTTTAGCCTCAGAAATATTGTTATTGGCATACAATTCAAGTAATTGATTTTTCTTGTCTTCACTTAAAAACTCAATAGCTTTTAAATAAAGATAAGTTTTTTTGTTTTCTAAGATATCTCCACCAATTTTTTTTCCAAACTTAGTTTCATCACCAAAGGCATCCAAATAATCATCTTGTAGTTGAAAAGCAATTCCTAGGTATTTACCAAAATCGTATATTTTATCTTGATCTTGCTTACTGGCACGAGCTATTATAGCTCCCATTTTCATAGATGCACCTAACAGCACGGCTGTTTTGTAAGTAATCATTTTCAAATAATCTGATATCTTAACATTATCTCTTGTTTCGAAATCAACATCGTATTGTTGACCTTCACAAACTTCAATAGCGGTTTTGCTAAATAATTTAGCTAAGTCTACAAAAACTTCACCTTCATAATTTTCAAAAAGCTGATATGCTTGTATTAACATTACATCACCAGATAATATTCCAGTGCTTACATTCCATTTTTTATGTACAGTTTTATGACCTCTTCTAAGCTCAGCGGAGTCCATTATATCGTCATGAACTAGCGAAAAATTATGAAATACCTCAACAGCTAAAGCAGCATCAAGGCCAGATTTGTAAGAATTAGAAAAAATATCTGTTGCCATTAGGGTTAAAATTGGACGAAGTCTCTTGCCCTTTAGTGTTAAAATATATGAAACAGGATCATATAAATTTGTCGGTTCCCTATTCATAGGAAACTTTTTAAGATAATCAACAAAAACTTCTCGATATTGATTCACAGTTAACATAGCGCAAAAATAATCTAATTAATTAGATGACTAAATTAAATAGCAAAAAAACTATAGAAACTTTTGTGGTATTTATAGTTTCCCGCTATATTTGCACTCCATTTTGAAGTTTTATGAAAATTAGAGTTCTATTTATTTGTATTGTTTTATTAGCAGTTATTGATATAAATAGTCAGACATTTAAACTAAATATCGAAATTGATAATATAGAATATAAAGGTACTGTATATTTAGCAATATATGATAACTCGACAAGTTTTAATCAGGATAATAAAAATAAAAATATTGATAAAAAAAGATGGGTCAAATCAATTGTTGAAGCAGTTACTATTGAAGGTTTTACAAAAAGTATTGAACTAAAAAAGGGGGTTTATGCAATTAGTTTATTTGTAGATTCAAATGATAATAAAATAATTGATAAAAATTTTCTTGGTATCCCATCTGAACAGTACGGTTTTTCAAATAATGCAACTGGTTTCTTAGGAAGTCCTTCTTATAAAGATGCTTCTTTTAATTTGGTTGATGACTTGAATATTAAAATTTCACTAAAATGAAAGAGACTATTATAAATAGAGCAACAAGCCTTTTTTTGACGCTTGGTTTTAAAAGTGTAACAATGGACGACATTGCAAATGAACTAGGGATGTCCAAAAAAACCATCTATACTTATTTTGATAATAAGACAAGTCTGGTTGAAGCTGGAACTACTCATTTATTTAAAAAAATCACTGATGGAATTAATGATATCAAGACCAAATCCTTAGACCCGATAACTGAATTGCATGACATTAAAATATTTTTAATGAATTCATTGAAGGGTGAAAAAACATCACCATATTATCAACTACAAAAATACTACCCATCAATTCATAAAGAATTGAAGATCAAAAAATTTGATTTTGTATTAGAGTCAACAAAAAAAAGTTTACAAAAAGGCATTACTCAGGGTTTATTTAGAAAAAAAATAAATTTAGAGCTTATTTCTAGATTATATTTTAATGGGATTATGGGAATAAGAAACCCTGAGATATTTCCTACAGAATTGTTTAATCCAGGTGTGTTAATGGAAAGCTATTCTGAATATCATTTAAGAGCAATTGTAACTAAAAAAGGATTAGAAAAATTAGAAAATTTTT